>Ga0163180_10001072_pt1 | contig 15627 bp, 16 predicted proteins | sample AtlANTMetagenome_2_FD_109647 | JGI IMG/M metagenome (GOLD analysis project Ga0163180, IMG submission 109647) | Marine eukaryotic phytoplankton communities from the Atlantic Ocean - Atlantic ANT 4 Metagenome | ecosystem: Environmental > Aquatic > Marine > Oceanic | place: North Atlantic Ocean...
GATGTTTACCGACCCGTCGGCCTGCTGATGATTCTCCAAAATTGCCACCAATGTTCGGCCGACTGCCAGCCCAGAACCGTTGATGGTGTGGGCAAAACGCGGCTTTCCACCCTCTTCGGGTCGGTAGCGAAGCTTCATGCGGCGGGACTGAAAGTCCCCAAAGTGTGAGCAGCTAGAAATCTCTCGATAGGCGCCCTGTCCGGGCAGCCAGACCTCGATGTCGTAGCACATGCTTGCGGTAAATCCGACGTCACCTCCACACAGGGCCACCGTGCGGTAGGGCAGCCCCAGGGCCTCAAGAAGCTCCTCGGCATTGCGGGTGAGCGCCTCGTGCTCGCCTTGGGCGGTCTCCGCCGTGACGATCTTGACCATCTCCACCTTGTGGAACTGGTGCTGGCGAATCAGGCCGCGGGTGTCCTTGCCGTAGCTTCCCGCCTCCGCTCGAAAGCAGGGGGTGAAGCAGACATACTTCAGCGGCAGATCTGCTTCGGTGAGGATCTCCTCGCGGTGCAGATTGGTCACGGGAATCTCAGCGGTGGAGATGAGGAATGCATCCTCACCGGCCACATCGTGCGAGACCTTGAAGGCATCGTCCTCAAACTTCGGCAGCTGGCCGGTGCCTGTCATGGCGGTTCGGCTCACGATGTAGGGCACCATCACCTCGGTGTAGCCCTTGGTCACGCCTTGGTCGGTGAAGTAGTTGATGAGGGCTCGCTCGAGCCGCGCCCCCGCGCCTCGGAGCACCGAGAAGCGTGCGCCAGACATCTTGGCTGCAGCAGGGAAGTCCAGGATCCCCAAGGCCGTTCCGAGATCGTGGTGATCCTTTGGCTCAAAGTCGAATGCGCGCTTGTCTCCCCAGGCTCGAATCTCCTGATTGTCTTCGTCTGTAGAGCCTGCGGGCACGCGCGCATCGAGCACATTGGGGATCCGCATCAGGAGATCGGTTTGCTCTGTGGCGATGGCATCGAGCTGGGTGTCGAGCCCGGAGAGCTCTTCTGCCGCGGCGGTGACCTGGGCTCGGAGGGGCTCGGCCTCCTCTCGACGCCCTTCCTTCATCAGCGGGCCAATCTGCTTGGTCAGCTGGTTTCGGGCGGCGCGGAGCTCATCGGTCTTGGCGATCAGCGCCCGTCGCTGGCCATCGATCTCGATGACGCGCTCAAGCGCAGCGAGGGTGGTCTCGTCGGCGTGCCGACGGTTGAGGCTTTCTCGGATGGTATCCGGGTTGTCGACGATAAATCGGGGATCGAGCATGGTGTCTCCAGGCTCGGGGACCTAATCGCTCGGCGCGGTCCATGCTTCCCACCATTGGGACAGATGTGCAGCCACACGCTCGGTGACCTCATCCATGTCCGGGCAGGGATCGAGGTGGTCACACAGTCGGGTGACCAGTGTGCTGTCCATTCCGCATGGATTGATGCGCTGGTAGTACTGCAGGTCGGTGGTGAGATTCAGCGCAAAGCCATGCCATGTCACCCACCGCCTGCAGGCGATTCCGATGGCGGCGATCTTCTTGCCTTGCACCCAGACGCCTGTGTTTCTCTCATCTCGTCCACTGGGCACGCCCAGGTCGCCGAGGGTGTCGATCAGGACTTGCTCCAGTCCCCGCAGGTAGCCGTGCAGATCGTGGCGGTGCTCGGGCAGCGCGAGGATGGGGTATCCGACCAATTGACCGGGTCCGTGAAAGGTCACATCCCCACCGCGGTGAACCGGAATGACCGGCACCTCTCCTGCCGCCAAGACGTTGGCCTGCGAGTCCCGCTGCCGGCCCAATGTGAACACCGGGTCATGCTCGACGGTGATGAGGGTGTCCTCGCATCGCCCATGGATGCGGTCGTCGAGCACCTCCTGCATTCGCTGGATGGCGTCCGGGTAGGAGGCGCGACCAAGGCAGAGGCGGTTCAACTCTTCTCCTCGATGACCTCTTGCACCAGTCCTCGGACGGTCTGGTGCACTTCTTCGGGGGTGCCGGTGGCCGAGACGCGCTCGATCCGCTCTCCTCTGGCTCTGCAGTGGACGATGACGCCCTCGTATGCGTCGCTTATCTGCCGCAGTCTATCGATGGCCTCAAAGCGCTCCAGGGTGGCGCCTCGCCGCTCGATTCTCTCCAAGCACGCCTCGGGGGAGAGCTGCAGAAAGATCGTGATGTCGGGCATCTGGAACCGATCGTTGAGTGCAGCGACTTCCGGCAGCCCGATGGCCAGCGACTGGTACGCCAGAGAGCTGTGGTAGTACCGATCGGAGATAACGGCGGCTCCGCGCTGAAGGGCCGGCACAATCTCGCGATCGAGGTGGTCTCTGCGGTCGGCTGCAAAGAGAAAGGGCAGAACCGCATCCCCGATGCACGACTCTGGCTGATCGGGATCGAGCGTCTTGCGAATGAACTTGCCAACCGGTCCCTGGGACGGCTCGGCGGTCGTGACTACCTCGGGATGCGCGCGTTCATGGAACCACTCGGCGAGCAGGCGGGTCTGGGTGGTTCCGCCGGAGCCATCAATGCCTTCGATTGCTACAAAAATGGGCCGCATAGGCTGGTTTCTCTACCTCAGGTGCTCGATGGCGGCCCGTCAAACGGTTCGGGGCCTTGACAGCATGCTGACCTGGTGGGGTCGACGCTGGTGGTCGGAAGGATCTAACCTAGGCCCCGCGAGGTGGTCAGATGTCGGTACAAATGTTGTTGGCAGGAATGCTTTTTTCTTCTGTGGCTTCCGCCCGGAGTGTGGACGGCATTCCCCTGAGTTTGGACGAGGTTCAGCTGCGTGATGGCCTGATGGCGTCCTACCAGGCGCATTTCGGGCAGGATGAGCATGAACTCGAGCATGCGCTGAGCGAGGAGCACCGCGGCGGTACATGCCTCACTGGACTGGTTCGCGAGCTCAAGCTCAGCTGGCACCTCTTCACAGCTGAAGAGCGCGCGGAGATGACGAGCAAGCTGGCGCCTTCGAAGTTTGACCTGCTCGATCCCATGATCCCTGCGGGAACCGCAGCACTGGGTGCGGATGGGCCACCACCGCCGGGCAGCTGCTGGGGGGAGCAGAAGGACTATGTCATCGACACGGAGCACTTCAGTGTGCAGTGGGACGAGGGAGACATCACCCTGAGTCAGGCCGAGGACTTCGCGGAGTCCTTGGAGTACTCCTACGATATTGAGATCGACGAGCTGGGCTGGCGTGAGCCTACCGGGGTCTCCACCTACAAGGTTCTGATCATGGTGGAGCGCGGCGGCGGTGGCGGTGCCTACACCACCACCGAGTACTGCGGCGGTAATCAGCTGCCCTATGTGGTGGCCTACTCCGGCTCGTTTAGTTCATCCTCGGGCGACTGGTACAAGACCATGGCCTGCCATGAGCTTCACCACGCGATTCAATTTAGCTACGGCTACGCACATGAGTTCTGGTACTGGGAGGCCAGCGCCACCTGGATGGAGGATCTGGTCTACCCAGACCTCAATGACTGGGCGAACTCCATCTACGTCTACAGCCTGGTTCCCTACATGGGCATGAATGCCTCAAGAACCGGTGGTGGGAGCGATGAGTACCTCTTCTACCACACCTATGCGATGGGCATCTGGGGCATGTTCTTGGACGAGCATGTGGGTGGAAATGAGCTCGTACGCGACACCTGGGATGTCTCTCGGACCTCCAACTGCAGCTACTGCTTGTGGATGCCGGATGCGATTGAGCGGACGGGTCAGTCCTTTGATGATCTCTACCCTGAGTTCATCGCGACCAATGCGGTGATGGACTACGAGGATCGCCTCTGGTTGCGGACACCGGAGCTCTCCGATGAGGTCGATGGTCTGCCGGCAGCGGGTGAGTCCCACTACTCGGATCGGCCGCAGAGTCTGGGGCAGAACTTCATCAAGTTCGATGCCTCCTTGGGTGGCAGCGGCGATGCCCTGGAGATCACCTTCGATGGAGATGGCTCTGCGGATAGCTGGGTGGTCGTGCTGGCCCGTGGTGAGCGAGAGATCGAGGAGTATGTGCAGATGGAGATCGACGGCAGCATGTCCGGTGTGGCCCAGATCGACTTTCCTGGCGATGCACCCATTCACCTCATCGTGAGCCCCATCAATGAAGACGACCAGGGTCCCTACTACAACTGGTCCACACCGGATGACTATGACTACGAGTGGTCCGCACAGCTGGTTGCCTCGACATCGAGTGGGGATGACGATGATGACGATGACGACGATGATGGAAGCGGAAGCAGCGATCTCGGCAGTGTGGCTGAGGGCGATGCCGAGGGCGAGGTCATCGGCCGCAAGGGCGAGGGCTGCGCGTGCTCATCCACCCGCAGTGGCCAGTCGGGCTGGCTGGTGCTGATGCTCGGAATGGTGCCGTGGGTTCGCCGCCGGCGCTGAGATAGCCCCGCAATCGGATCAGCGGTTCACCATGTGAATCGCTTGGCCGAGAGCCGCCTTGGTGGCCTCCATCAGTCCCTCACCCAGGGTGGGGTGCGGGTGAATGGTCAGTCCGATGTCCATGGCCTCGGCATCCATCTCCACAGCCAGGGCCGCCTCGGAGATGAGGTCGGATGCGTGCGGACCGATGATGGTGACACCGAGCACTCGGTCATCGGCGGCATCCAGGACCACCTTGATGAAGCCATCGGTCTCTCCGGTCGTCAGGGCGCGTCCAATCGCCGCAAAGGGCATCTTGCCAACCTTCAGATCGAAGCCCTGCTCCTTGGCCTCATGCTCCATGAGGCCTGCTGTGGCGATCTCTGGATCGGTGAAGACCACAGCGGGCACGGTCTTGGCATCATTGTGGGCATTGTGGCCCGCGATCACCTCCGCCACAATCTCACCCTCGTGGCTCGCCTTGTGGGCGAGGAGGGCGCCGCCAGCGACATCACCGATGGCGTAGACGCCTGCCTGGGTGGACTTGCACTGGCTGTCGATCTGGACAAAGCCACGATCGGTGAGCTTTGCGCCGGTCTTGTCCAGCCCCTCTGAATTGGGCCGCCTGCCGACGGTGACGAGGATGGCATCGGCTGGAATGGACTGTGGACCGTCCGGGCCCTCCACGTTGACCAGCGCACCATCGTCGCCCTCTTCCCATCCAAGCGCCTTGGTCTTCTTGAGGACCTTGATGCCGGACTTCTTGAGCTTGCGGTTGATCAGCTTGACCACATCTGGATCGAAGCCGGTGAGGACATTGTCCATCATCTCGACCACGGTGACTTCGCTGCCGATCTTGTTGAGCATCTGGCCCAGCTCGAGTCCGATGTAGCCACCACCAATCACTACTGCCCGCTTGGGGACCTCGCTGAGAGCCAGCGCCTTTGTGGAGTCGTGGATGCGGGCATCGGCAAAAGAGAAGCCCGGGATCTCGATGGGGCGAGAGCCTGTGGCGAGCACCAGATGCTCGGCTGTGACCTCGACCTTTCCATCCTTGGTGTCGACGACGATCTTGTTCTTGCCCTTAAACGTGGCCTCGCCCAGGAGCATGTCGACCTTGTTTCCCTTGAGCAGCTGCTGAACGCCACCGGTGAGCTTGGTGACGATGCTCTGCTTCCAGGCCTGCAGCTTCTGCATGTCGACGGAGGGCTCACCTGCGGTGATGCCCATGATCTCTGCATGCTTGATCTCTTCTACGCGCTTGCCTGCCGTGATGAGCGCCTTGGATGGAATGCAGCCCACATTCAGGCACACTCCCCCCCAGTACTCTCGCTCGATCACGAGGGTCTTTATGCCCAGTTGGCCCAGACGAATCGCGCATGGGTACCCACCGGGGCCCGCGCCGACGACAACAGCGGTGTAGTTCAGCTTCTTCATGGGTCTACTCCACAGTCGCGGTGATGAGTGCCGCGACCCCCTTCTTTCGTGCGGCCTTCACGGCCTTTTCGACAGCCTTGGCATCGGCCTTGACCTCCGTGGTCGGCAAGCCGAATGCATGCGCCAGCTTCTGAGGTGTGGTGGCCAGCTGAGTTCCGATGGGCGCGTCATCTGTGAGTGCCTGTACGGTCACCAGGAAGATCACGGGTGCACCGGTGATAACCGCTGCATTGAGTGCCTCGTGGAAGTCACCGCTGGCTGCACTGGCGATCCCCAGAAAGCACAGGACGGGGCTTCCGCTGGCCTTGGCCAGGCCGACCGCATGCAGTGCGCGGGTGCCCGGGGCCTCGCTGGCGGGCGCCAGCTTGTAGGGCTTGGCGCCAGCGCGTCCGTCGACCAGGCGCTCGGGTGGGCAGCCGCGGAGGACAGCACCCACGCGCTCGCGCATGCCGGCGACTACCCAGTCCGACTTGTTCATTCCCTTGAAGCCACCCTCTACGACGGGTGCGATGGGTCCCAAGGGAAGCGGAAATGGGGTCGGGCCGAGCTCAGCGAGCTTGGCCTCGGCTTCGATGAGTGTGCTCACAGGCCCTCCACCAGCAGAACCTCAGGCTTCTCGAGGATGGCCTTCAGCGCGCTGACAAAGCGTGCGCCCACCGCCCCGTCGATGACCCGGTGGTCAAAGGAGGGCGAGAGGTACATCATCTTGCGTGCGACGACCTCGCCGTCGACCACCATGGGGCGGTCGTGGATCTGGTTGACGCCCAAGATGGCCACCTCGGGATGATTGATGATGGGGGTGGCAAACCTGCCGCCGATGTTGCCCACGCTGGTCACGGTGAACGTTCCGCCCTGGAAGTCGCTGAGGGCGGCCTTTCCAGCGCGGGTCCTCTCGGTCAGGTCCACGATCTCGTGGGCCACCTGCAGCAGGGACTTGGACTCGACGTTCTTGACGACGGGCACGTACAGGCCAGCGTCGGTGTCGGTGGCCAGGCCAATGTTGACCTCGCCGCGAACCGTCAGTGCCTGATCGGACTCGTTCATGTTGGCATTGATGGTCGGGAACTCGCGGAAGGTGCGGGCGAGTGCCTTGAAGATGAATGCCAGGTAGGTGAGCTTCACGCCGCGGGCGGTCGCCTCGTCCTTCAGTGCGGAGCGCAGTCCGACCAAGCGTGTGGCATCGACCTCGTCCACATAGGTGAAGTGGGGGATGGTGCTGTAGGACTCCACCATCTTCTCGGCGATCTTCCGACGCAGTCCGATGAGCTTCACTACTTCATCGGCGCGCGGATAGCCGTGGCCGGAGACGGGCTTGAAGTCGAGAGCGGGCGGCGCCTTGAGTGCGGAGGGGTGTGCCACGAATGCATCGATGTCCGACTTGGTGACCCGGCCATCCTTGCCGGAACCCGGCACTGCGGCGATGTCGACGCCGGCTTCACGGGCGTGAGAGCGTACGGCAGGAGAGGCCAGGGTCTTGCCGGTACGGGCCGGTGCTGCGGGCGCGGGTGCTGCGGCCATGGGCGCGGGTGCTGCGGCCTTGGGTGCGGGTGCTGCGGCCTCTGGCGCGGGTGCTGCGGCCTTGGGTGCGGGTGCTGCGGCCTTGGGTGCCGCCTTCTTGGCCGCGGGCTTTGCGCCTCCCTTGGCCTCCGTGTCGATCTCCGCCAGCGGTGAGTGGACGGCGACGATGTCGCCCGGTGCGCCATGCAGCTTGCCGATGACACCCGCCTTGGGGGTGCTGATCTCGACATTGGCCTTGTCGGTCATGACCTCGCACAGGGGTTGGTCGACGTCGATGAACTCGCCCTCATTGGCCAGCCACTTGACGATCTCACCCTCGACCACGCCTTCCCCGATTTCCGGGAGCTCGAACACGTACATGGCTTCTTCCTCAGTAGTGGACGGCCTCACGGGCCGCATCAACAATGCGGCCCGCCGAGGCTGCCGCGATGGTGGGGGGGGACTCCAGCCGCAGGAAGGCGGACTGAACAGCGGTGATCAGCGCCGAGGCGCCATCACCAGACAACACAACACGACCGGTCTTGCGGATGGATGTGCCGATCGTCTCGGCATCCAGGGGGGCCAGCGAGCACAGGTCCACGACCTCGGCGGAGATTCCCTCTCCAGCCAGGATGTTCGCAGCCTTTGTGGATGCCGCGACACCATCGCCCCAGGCGATGATCGTGACATGCTCACCCTCTCGGACCACCTCCGCCTGACCAAGCGTGATCTCCGCGGCTCCGTTGCTGCTCTCTGCCAGCATCTTGACCGACTCCAAGAGGACGGTGGGCCCGCTGTGGCCAAGCGCGGCCTTGAGCAGGCCAGCAGCACTCTCCGGACTCGCTCCACATGCAACGGATAGTCCAGGGACGGCACTGAGCAAGGGGGTGGGATCAAACCCGTCTTCACCCACGGGCACTCGGACCACGACGGGCGCGGAGAACTCACCGCCGATGGCGGCGGCTTCTTGGCCGAGTTGCTGTATTGCACCCCAGATGGCCGATGTGCCGGCCAGCTCGACCACCGGGCGCTGGCCGCCGATGGCCATTCCTACAGCCACGCCGATCAGCGTGGCATCCGCAGCCGGAAGCAGGTGGACCTGATCCGCGTGCGCTTCAAGGAGTCCAGAGGCTGCCGGAGAGAGGGGCAGGGCCTCGCCCAGCACCTGCACTCGCTTGTCGGATGCCAGGGCCTCGGAGAGGATCCCGTGGATGGCCTGTGCTCCGTTCATGTGCGGATCTCCTGGGCGTTGGGTTCGCTTGCCTTGGTGCGCTCAAGGTGCTGACGGATGAAGAACTCACCCGCCTTATACGAGCTTCGGACCAAGGGCCCGCTCGCGACGTATGCAAAGCCGAGATTTTCGCCGATAATCCTGTACCGCTCGAATGTTTCGGGCTGAATGAATGCATCCACAGCCAGGTGCTTTGCGGAGGGCTGCAGGTACTGACCCAGGGTCAGGAAGTCGCAGTCGACGGCCCGAAGGTCGGCCATGGTCGTCAGAACCTCTTCCTCCGTCTCCCCGACGCCCACCATGATGCTGGACTTCGTGTGGCGGTAGGGCTGAAGCTCCTTGAGCATCTGCAGCACCTCGAGGCTTTGCTGGTAGCCTGCACGCCTGTCGCGCACTCTGGGGGTCATGCGCTCCACGGTCTCGATGTTGTGTGCGATGACATTGGGTGCGGCGTCAGCGACGATCTTTAGTAGATCGCGTCGGCCACGGAAGTCGGGGATGAGGGTCTCGACCATGGTGTTGGGGCTGGCTGCACGGATGGCCTGGATGCATTGGGCGAAGTGGGTCGCACCCTGGTCTTCCAGATCGTCGCGGTTGACGCTGGTGACGACCACGTAGTCCAGACCCATCGCTGCGATGGTGCGGCCCAGCTTTGCGGGCTCATCGGGGTCGAGTGCCTTGGGCAGCTTCAGGGTGTTCACCGCGCAGAAGCGGCAGCCGCGGGTACAGGTGTCGCCCATCACCATGAACGTGGCGGTACCAGTGGACCAGCATTCCCCAATGTTGGGGCAGTGGGCTTCCTCGCAGACGGTGTGCAGGCCTTGCTCTCGCGCCTGTCCCTTGATCCACGTGTAGCGCTCGCCACCGGGCGCTTTGACCTTCAGCCATGGTGGCTTTGTGTGGCGCACGAAAAACCCCTCCTTCGCGTGGACCATTGAGGGCCGCCTCTAACCCAGGATTGGGTGCTGGGCGATGCCCTTACCTATCCGGCTGATTGAGGCGGCGATCCTTGGGCAGGGACTTCAGTGGGCATGACTCGGCGTGTTCCTCCAGCCAGGCCTTGGCCTCACCGGATGCATAGGGACTCAACCAGTCGCACAGGCTCTGCTTGTCGTCCCACTCGACAAAGTCATTCTCGTGCTCGAAAAACAGCGGGTGTGCAGCCCATCCATCGTCGGTCTCGGCCAGCCATGCTTCCGTCTTGAGGAGCCCTCGTAGCGTCTTCCTCAGCTGGTTCTGTAGCCCCTTGTCCGGCCACCACTGCAGTGGTGGCGACTGTACTGTCCCGTCGTGGAAGAGGAGCCACAGCAGTGGATCCTGGTAGCGGGCGACGGTCTCCAGAGACTTGATCTTCTCCAGGCTGGCCCACTCGCCGTCGATTCTGTAGCGGGTCCCCCGAGAGAGCCCAGCCCCTGGCCATTGGTAAAGTCCAGCAGTGATCTCGTCTGGAGTGGTGACGGGGCGGTGCTGAAGGATCGAGTGGATGACCATCGCGTTGTAGGCGTTGGCCAGGTGCGCGATGCGCTTGTCTTCCTTGGACTCTCCCCACCAGTCGCTGTGCTGACCGTGCTCAGCCACCCAGGCCAGGTACTTCTCCAGGGGCTTGGGTCGGCTGTCGATGAAGTCGTAGTCCACGCCATCGTCGGACTTTGTGGACTTCTTGATGACCTTTCGCCAGTTCTTGGATGGATTCCGGCTGGGTGCCTCTCTGTCGATGTGCACATCATGCGTACAGCCCAGCATGAGGCTGAGCAGCAGCAGGGCAAAGCGGTTGGATGGGTTGCACAGTTGCACGTCACCCCCATATTCCATGGGCGTGCGACCCGTAAGCCTGATTTTGTCTCTTGTTGCCTGTGCATGCTCCGCGCCGGAGCTGGCGCCTGCGGGCATGGACTTTGTGCCCGGCGGCGTGGTGGTGGATGGCGGTATCGATGCGTCCGGTACCGCGCTGACTGACGGCCGCACCCTGATCGAGCAGACATGGAAGCCTGGAGAGACGGTTCGAGTCATGGGCAAGAGCGGATCCGCGGAGGGCGTGGCGCCCGATCAGCCAGCATGCTTGGCGCTCTTTTATCTGGGACTGGGCGATGCGCCGGATAGCCGGATCTCCTTTAGCTTGGATGGTGCCGCTGTTGCGGTCGACAACCGCTATGGCCGTCGAGTGGTGGACTCTTGGCGAGGCTTGCCGATTGAAGGTCTTGGCCCCGACACCTTCTCCGCAAAGACAGCCGCAGTGCCTCAGCGGTGCACCGGAAGCATTCCGGTCACCACCTCGGTGGGATCGCCCGATGGGGTTCGAGTGGCTGCAGTCGAGGGTCCCATCCGCGAGGGCAGTGAGGTCGGGTACCGACTGACTGTGTATCGATGACTTGTGCGGGATGGCCCGCTCAGGCAGGCTGGAGCCATGCCCACCCTTTCTTTTACTGCGCTGTACTTTGCCTGCCTGGCCGTGTGCCTGGGCAGCCTGCAGGCGGTACGTCAGTGGATTCCCGTCGCGGTTGCTGAGGTGGTGGCGCAGCCCGTGGAGCGGGTGGCCATCGCAGTGCCTCCAAAGCCCGAAGGTGTTCGTCCCGTCCAGGGTGCAGGAGGAGAGCGGGTCTCTGAAGCGCAGTGCCTGAACCACAGCGGTCAGCTTCGCGATGTGTGCTACCACCACCTCGCGCGGCAGCGTGCTTCGACCGATCTGCAGGGTGCAGTCGATGCCTGCGGCTGGGTCGACAAGAAGCGAACGCAGCAAGAGTGCATGGCGGATGTCGCAGAGCTCCATGCGCCCACCGATCGCGCAGCTGCGCTGGCGGTGTGCCCGACCATCCCGCGCAAGAAGTGGCGGGATCAGTGCGTGTTTGGAATCGCACTCGCGGTGGTCTCTACCGATCCCGCAGGGGCCTTCTCGCTGTGTGATCAGGCAGGCATGTGGCGGGACTTCTGCCGCCACGATGTAAACGGAGAGATCGCGGTTGTGGACTTGGCGCAAGCCCTGGCGCACTGTGCCGCAGAGCAAGGCGGGCCGCTGACGCGCAAGTCGTGCTGGCATGGCATCGGAAAGTACATCGCGCGGGTGGATGTTCCGCGCGCCTTTGCGGCCTGTCGACAGGTGCCCTCTGGTCTGTACCGAGAGAATTGTGTGCACGGCCTGGGGTGGGGTGCTGCGGAGAAGGGTGGCATCGACTTCTCGATGCGATGCGAGCAGGCTGGTGCGGAGGCGGACTCCTGCCGACTGGGGGTGGCCTACAACCACCGGCGCTTCGATCAGGCGGCCTCTGCGGCCATCTGCGAAGAGGTCCGACGCCCAGACCTCCGGCAGCAGTGTCAGGCCTTTGTGCGCACCGGGCGCCTCACAGGCTCGCCTGGCTGATCGCGATCAGCTCTACATCCGCGACCCCGGCCTCTTGGGCGGTACTCAGGACCTTGCCGACCAAGCTCCAGGGCGCATCGGAGTGGGCCCGGACCCGGACGTGATCCGTGCCAGAGGCATGCAGGGCATCGAGCACGTCGGGGATCAGCAGCGCTTCGGACTGCGTCCAGTACGTGCTCGAGCCTGCGCGGAATCCATCTACATAGATTCCATCCATTCCCACATCGATGGCCAGGCTCAGGCTGGGCTCGCCCTCTGCGCGACTCATGGGCAGCGCGAAGTCGGCCTCAACCGGCTGCAGTGGCGGCTGGGTGCTCCAGGTCCGAAGGATGGCCACCAGAAGGATCGTCATGATGTCGACCAGCGGCATCAGTGCCGCCACCGCGGGGCCGCTCTGAGCGGCGCTGCGGGAGAACAGGCGCCTCATTGTGCCGCCTCGAGCACCACCTCTGGATACAGCTCACCGTTGGGCCCCTTGCGCGCCGCATCCATCCAGCGCACCACCTGAGATGTGGTGGACTGTGCCTCAGGGACGAGCGTGATCTCGGTTCGGGTGGGGTCGAGCTGCTTGATTCGCTGCAGCACATCTTGAAGCTCGCCCAGATCCCCTGCGCGCACCTGGCGAAGCTCCACATCGCCTGCAGCAGCCCGCACATCCGTGTTTCGAACCGCGGTCTCGACGACAAACCCATCACTGGATCGTCGGACTCGAAGGCCCTCGACCGGACCATCTCCGTGTACCTCATCGGGCTGTCCACCTGAGAGCCCGATGGGCAGACCTGTTCGCTTGTCGAGGCTGGTGGAGAAGAGGGTCAGTGGGAGCAGGAGCAGCATGAGTGCCACGACACTGAGGACTGTGGGCCGGATGTCGTGGGCGGGCTCTTCAGCACGGAACAGTCGCCTCATCGCTTGCTCGCGGCGATCCGTCCGGCAACAGCCTCGTACAGGGCCAGTGTGTGTCGTGCCTTTCGTTCGATCAGTGCATGCAGTGCGATCGCTGGAATGCCGACCATCAATCCCCAGGCGGTGGTCGCCATCGCGGTCGCGATGCCCTCGCTGAGTCGGGCGCTTCGCTCGACTGCGGAGGGATCATCCAGACCAGAGAAGGCCATGATGAGGCCGTAGACCGTGCCGAGCAGTCCGACCATCGTGGCCACATTGCCGACCATCATCAGGTAGGGAATCCTGTCCCGGATCCTTGCCTCGGTCAGGACGGCAGCGCTTCCCATCGCATCCCATGCCGCCTCCGCGGATGCTGCCTGAAGTCCAGCGGCCATGATGGGCGCCAGTGGCGTGTCCTTGGCTTGGGCTGTGGCGCCGTCCAGATCTGCGCCGTCCATGCTGCTCAAGAGCGCATCTTGGTCGATCTTCCAGTGAAACCACAAGAGCCAAATGCGCTCGATGGCGACGGACATGCCCAAGGCCAGGGCCAGTGCGATGCCATACATAAATGGTGCACCTGCACCATCGAGTGCTGCGATCAAGGTCTGGGTCACGGACATCCTCTCTGCGGCTTCGAGATATGCTGCCACAGATTGAGCCTGAAGGAGCGATTCATGATCTTGGCAGTATTGGCGCTGTGGGCCTGTGCCAAGGAAGCGCCTCAGCGCTTTGAGGACTGTCGCTCCATGTCATCTGGCGCGAAGCGGGACACCTGCTTTGTTGAGCACGCCGTCGAGCTGTTCAAGCGAGACCGGGATCTGGGCACCTCGACGGTCGTAAACGAGGTCTCTGATTCTGCGGTGCGAGACTTCATCTGGCTCATGGTGACCCGCGATGTTGATCCCACTTCTGACCAGTGGTGTCGCCGGATTCAGTCGGAGAATATCGCCGCGCGGTGTCGCGTATTGGTCCGGCGGCCGCACCTTCATCGTGCCATCGAGGAGGAGCGAGAAGAAGCGACTCCGAAGGGGAATTAGAAGAGCCCCCCCCGGTACAGGTCCTCATCGCAGAAGATGGAGGAGACGCTGAGACGCTTGCTTAGAGGCCCGGCGGGGGGGACTGGTTCTTCCCTGAAGCAGCAAATGCCGCTTCACAATTAAGATAGGGGCCTGCATGCCGACAGGCAAGTGCTTTCTTCAGCTGGGTCATAGTTTCACGGGTGTTCCACGGGCGAAGTCCAGAGGTCTGAAGACCAATTTCCGGACTGCGCTCGGTCCAGGAGTTCCAGTGCACTGACGCTCAAATAATCGGTGCCTCGGATGTGGGTCCCATCCTCCGGCTCCATCTCGACGGATGGATCCACTACGGCGATATCCAGTCCTGCATCGTATTCGGGCACGTCCAGGCCGGAGGTGATCTCACGGATGTAGATCTCGTCGGGATGCAAGCGGTGGAAAGACACCCGAGCCTGGTACATCGCGGCGACCAGTCCGGTGACGTGGACGGGGATCTCCAGGCCTGTCAGAACGTGATCGATCTGGGTACCCGTGGCCATTCCAGCCAGCGATGGAAAGCGGTTCTGGGCACCGGCGACATGGGGGATGGCGACCCGCTCGGTCCAAAAGGCGGTGGCGGCGTCTCGGCCTGCGCGGTTGGTCATGCTCAGGTGGGATGCGGCTTGAACGACCTCGACAGGGTGCATCCATGCTGCTTCAGCTGGAGACCAGACCGGATCGAGGGTGGACTCATTTGCATCGAGGATCCCGTCTTCATCATCATCGATGAAGAGGGCACCCTCGGTCTCTTCAGATGCATCCGGATCCCACTGGATGTTCTCATATTCCTGTGGGCAGCTCAGCCTCGGAGCGTCGGTCAGCTCACAGGTCTCGGCATCGAAGAAGTCCGCGGGTCGCTCGGTGGTGCCGGGCTCGACGGTGAGCATCTGTGCAGATGTGGGAGTCTCGAAGGTGGCGATGCCATCCAGCAGGGGGATCTCCACCTCTGTGTCTGCCGCGGTTGTCCAGGCGAGGTTGCCTCCGTTGGACCAGCCGGCCATCACGACCTGCCCGGAGAAGCCGCCAGGCAGTCTGTCATCCATCGAGCAGTCTTCGTCGTCGCTGAGATCACCTGCCGCGTACCGCAGGGCGGCGCCCAGCGCCTGACGGGCACCGCTGCCGCGGAGATCGTTGCTGCCCTCCGAGGAGTGCTCTTCGTCTCCGCCGGGAAGGTTCAGGTAGAGGGTTGCAAAGCCCAGGTCGGTTCGCAGCCTGGGGCCGGCCTCCGGAAGTGGAACCGCATCTGTTCCCCAGCCCCCGTGCACGTAGACGACCACAGGGGTGCCCTCGGAGTAGCGTGCCGAACCGGGAATGGTCACCTGCATGGACAGCATGCCGCTGCTCAGCTCATCGGAGAGCTGAACCAATGGAGAGTACGCAGTCTTGTCTGTCTGCCATTCTCGGCAGGGGGTCGCGGTGCTCTTGCAGCCCATGGCTAGGAGCATCAGCAGGACGATGCGCACCGCCACACAATGCCACACTCAGGCGCTATTCCTCTGAAGCTTCTCGATCTCTGCGTCGGGCAATCATGACGGAGATGAGGGTTCCGAGCACACACAGCCAAGGAAAGATCCATCCGCCACGGCGGTAAATCGTCTCGATGGTGAGGAGCGGCAAGGGGGTGACTACAGCTGCCTCCGTGAAGGGCGCTTGCGCTGCGCGGATGTCTCCGTGCACGTCGACAACGAAGGAGATGCCCGAGTACGCCACTCGCACCATGGGGCGCCCAAGCTGTGTGGCCATCGCTGCCGCCAGCATGGCGTGCTGGTGCGGTGATGCGGTGTCTCCAAACCACGCGTCATTGGTGATGTTGACGAACAGATCGGCCTCA
>Ga0163180_10001073_pt1 | contig 15624 bp, 11 predicted proteins | sample AtlANTMetagenome_2_FD_109647 | JGI IMG/M metagenome (GOLD analysis project Ga0163180, IMG submission 109647) | Marine eukaryotic phytoplankton communities from the Atlantic Ocean - Atlantic ANT 4 Metagenome | ecosystem: Environmental > Aquatic > Marine > Oceanic | place: North Atlantic Ocean...
ACTCGGATAGACTTTCTGATAGACTGCGAGAGTTTGACACGGACTCGGATAGACTTTCTGATAGGCTGCGAGAGTGTGAGTTTGACACGGACTCGGATAGAGACTCGGATAGACTTTCTGATACGGACTCGGATAGACTTTCTGATAGGCTGCGAGAGTGTGAGTTTGAAAAGCTATCAGATTGCGAAGGTGACAGTGAATTGCTAAAACTATAACTCTCCGACTCCGACGGTGAATAGTCCAAAGGAACGCATTTGTGATAGGTATCGCCCAGATCTGTAACGCACATGTTTCCCGAATCGTCTTGCTTCGAGGTACAAAAACCACGGGTCATCATTTCGCTCATGTAATCTGTGTATGGGTGCAATATACACGCGGATTGTCTAGCAGGTTGAACAAAGAATGGTCTTTCGGTATACGTAAAAGCAACGCAATCCGCATCGGCGTTACAGTATTGTTTGCAATTTTCAAGAGAATGATCGTACTGAATTTTGTATTCGTTATATGTATTGGTGTTGACAAATGAAATGTTGTCGATTTTTCTAAATTCCTGAGTTGTAGGATTTGTGGTGGGCAAAGAACACGTGGGCAAAAACGAGGCGTCAACATTAACCAACTTTGCCCCGGTGTTTCTAGCATGTTCATAATTATTTTTGCAATTTGCGTTTAAGTCACTCCACAAGAAGAATGGATTTTTTGAAGTATAACAGCCAGAACCGGGGGGGTCTTCTATGTTTAGGCAAGGTTGACAATTATTAGAATCAAAAGTTGGAACACAAAAGTCTTCGTCCCACGCTGTACCGCCATTGTCAACTCTTACGTAACACCCCTTTTGCAACGTTTCTTCGGTTGTTTGGGGACTCGTGTTGTACTTTTTAAAACCAGCTTCCGTCGTTGTTGTTGGATCACCTAGACCTAGTAAATTATTAGGATCTTCTAAAAACTGATCATATGGTCCATCGGGAAATAGCCTAGGTTTACGTGAATAAATCGCGAGTCTTGTACCTTGGTGTTGAACTAGGTTGTCTGATGTGAGAAAAACTACCAAGACTATAGCTATGAAAAGTACTATCCAAACTTCCATCTTAATTAGTACAAAAAATAAAAAAAAAATGTATAATAAAGCGTGATGAAAACGAAAAGGAAAAACCGTAAACCCAGCAAGTCAGTTGCTAACATTAAGCAGAAGAGGACTATGAAATTGAGAAACTCCAAAGGTGCAGAGTATAGTTATACAGCTCCAAAAGATATAACAAGTTGTAAACACCTGGCGGGTGTCATGCTTGAAAAGGGACACACCGTTGAATTTATACAACAAGTGTTTGAGAGGATGCAGGAATTAGATTGTCCTGTAAACAACAAATTATCAAATACTACACCGGGGAAGACACTTAATGCATACTTTTCTGTTTTGACAAGACAAATCGGAGTGGGAGCTGCCGTTATAATCCTCCTCAAAGACCCTATCTGCAAACTCATAATGTTTGGAACCAACAAGATTCTCCCAAACTACTTCCAAAAAATGTGGTTAACCGGAAGCCCTGAACATAAGAGGTATGTTTTGAAATATATATTTGGCCTCCTTAAAAACTCGTTGAGCGAGATAAAAGGTGTACTTGTAACTTTAGCTCGACATGCTCCATCGTTGTTGCGGGGAATTCCTGCGGTAGTTAGCAGCAATACCGGTAAAATCGCGGCCATGTTTGTCGTATTACTAATCATTGGTCGTCTCGCTGAACATGCTGGTAAATACACGCTACTTCAAGGGAAACGATTAAAAAATTATGCAAAACACAACTTAAAGAATGCTAAGTCTAATTTAAGAAAAAAATTGATAAGTATTGCTACTAAACTTGAATAAGGAGTTCATCGAAATAAATAATCTAGGTTAATCGTCGGAGCGGCAATATGTTCTTTGTCATTAAACCTGTGATGCCTTAAATGCGCTGCGGGGGACACTAACCATTTGGGGTAGTATTTGCTCGTATACTCAAGCGACGGGGTGTGTATAATTAGATTGCAACACGATACAACAGCAGCTGCTATTACTAACTCAACCTCGGAAGGAGTAACCATCCACGAAGCTAGAACAAATGGAGCCATGTAAGCTATAATATACTCCCAGGGAGAAACCGCCATCGCAACGACCGGGGTCACATGCGTAGAGAACGTGTGGTGAAACTTATGCGCAAACCACAGCGTTTTTTCGTGCATTAAGCTGTGTGCGGCCCAATAGCCAAACGAGTGCAGAATTATTAGTAACGGGGTCTTGATGAAACTGACAGGTAACGAATGTGATTCCTTATCCACGTACACATGTTTAACAAGGTTGTACACAAGTGGACCAAATAAAACAGAATTTAAGCTTGATTTAATCCAAGCGTTTGCGTAATGCCAGAATCCGTGTGTTTCTATAATCTTCCTCGCTACCTTCATGTTTATTATTTCAAGAATTTTTGTTGCAACGATTGTGCCTAATCCAAGTTTGAAACCAACACCAAACATTTTTATTAATAAAACACAATTTTTCTCATCATCATGATTCACGCAAATTTGAGAAATTCCTTAATTGATCTGTGTTTTTCTGGTTTCTTTTCTACTCTTTTTTTTGTCGTCGTTGATTTTGTACTCGGAACACCACCAGTGCTACTTTTTAGAAAAGAAAGAGTCTGTTGTTTTGCTTTTTTCGCCTTGGGTTGTAAGGGTATTGTAGTATCGGTTTCTCGTTTCTTATCCTTACCAATCAATTTAAGAGCCTCAATAATTGATTTCTGCCCCATTCTTTGACGTTTCAATACAGCAAGACACTCGTCGAAAATAGGATGAAGGTTAACGACACAGTCACAGATTCCCGTTATGGCAGACTTTTGTTGTTCTACATAGTATATCCTGTCAATTTTCAAGTTGTGTTCCCGCACCCAATGTAAATCCTCGGCGCGCTCAAACAACTTGGATTTTGGTTTTCCCTCAACTATGACAAAAGGCACCCTGTCGCCTGCTCCCGGGGGGTCCGTTGTCGTGAGGCCTTTTACTGATCTTTCTTTCATCTTCTTAGCAAGATGAGCGTGTGCTGGATCCGTTCCCTTGTAACTAGCTTTAAGTTGCTTAGTTATGATGCATTTTTCTTTGGGCACTTCATCGTCTATCCATCGTGTCATCCAAGCCTTTGTCACTCGTATCACACTTTCTATGATTTGATTAACTTCAACTCCATTTTCATGGTTGTCTTGAGAAGGTATAGGAGTTAGGGCTTCCCAAACTTCTTTGTAAAGGTCTCGCAAGCTTTCAGAATTGTCGCGTCTCACAAGTTCAAGACCCTTCGCATCTCTGTGGAAATTAGAGGGACCCTCTTCGTATGCGACGCAGGCATACCTCTTCTTAGCTTTCTGAACAAAAGGCCACATAACTTTTTCGAATTCTAGGAGCACGGGACTCGGAAACTTGGACGTGACGTATGACGCCATTTCCTCTCCTAGTTCAAAAGCGGAAATCAGTCCCCCGACGTTTGGGGGGAGCCCGGGGTCCACATACGCACTGTCTGTGTCTCCGTACACTATTTTGCTCTGAGGCCACTTCTCTTTAACGTGTCTGCAAGTTTCATCAATCAACCATCTTCCTTTTTGTGTCACAGTCTGCGCAATGTAAACGTTGGAAAGCAATCCAACGTAGCACTTGCAGGTTCTCTCTGCGTAAGGCTGTAGGGCACAACGGGGAAACAGTTTGCACGGTCCCAGCCCCGCACCGTCGTCATTTTTTACCATTTCGTCGCGTTGCCCTTGTACACCACAAAAGCCATAAATCGAATTACACGATATCTTATAAGCCTTTTGAAGCTGATCATAAATCATCTTTTGAAACTGGTCAGGTGCTTGTTTCATCTTCTTTTTCATCGCCTTTCTTGCATTGAGGAGTTCCGTGAGCAACTCCGGCAACACGCCCCTGCGAACTTCTTTCGTCACAAACGATACTTTTACATCTCCAAAATCGTACTGGTGGCGTAAAGGTTCCAAATGTCCATCCTTATTTCTCGCGTCTTGCATGTCACTGACCTCTTTGCTCAAGCAAACGTCGTCCCCATCCATCTCGCAGGTGGAGAAACAAAGATTGTACGCTTGAATAATCGAAGGGTATAAACTGGCAAAGTCGAGACCCAAAACCGGGTTACAATAAAGTCCAGGCGTTGGATCAAGCACTGTAGCCCCCTGAAAGCTATCTGGCGGCTTAGGTAAACTTCGCTTGTTTATGAAGTACCCCATCTCCGACGCCTTGCTCGCAACAAGGTTGTATGACTTAATTTGTTCTCCCGTCATGATGTACTGTTGAATGCGAGTTAACGTAACACGGCTTAAACCATACAGCGCATAAATCATTTTTATCTTGTTCACGAGATCCAACGTTAACTTGCAGTCTTGCATGCAATATTCCGCAACTTCTGTGAGTTGTTGGATTTTTATTTGGCCATCCTTGCTTGCGAAACGTTTAAACATTTCTCTTGGCGGCATGTCATATTTTTGGACTCCGGGACCTAAGAAATGTTGAGCAAGCGAATTTAAACTGTAACTTGGCAAATTGAACGACTTTCTAAAGTACACAAGCGTGTCGATGTTGATGAGGCCAAAAGGTTGAAGATCTCCGATTTCATATTCCCCAATCTGGTTGTTTCGCATGAATCTCTTCTTAATTTTGTACACATTCGTGTTGAACGGAGAAAGTTTCAGAAACTCATTGTCTAGCCCGCATATTTGGGCTCTCTTTGCGAGGTATGGGATGTCAAATCCATAACCGTTGTGAAATATCAAGTGAATCACTTTTTGGGATTTTAATAGTTTTTTGAAACGCAGTAACATTTTTCCTTCGTCGCCATGAAAACATTCTACATGGGCATTCTCAAACGGAGCAGCTAACTTTTTATTAATATTTTGCCGAGACAGCATGAAATACTTCGCCTCCTCCGTTTCATTTACATCCTGGACGATGAAGCCTATCTGCTCGCAGTAATCTCCTCTTATATCCGCATTGGGAAACCCCCCGGTGGAGGAATGAGATTCTATGTCAGCCACACAAACCCTCGCCGGAGCTATAATATCTTTTTCAACGGTACTTATTGCTTTTATGGACACTTCATTGTTTTCGTTCTTTGGACCGTAAAAAGAAGAGTCCAGGAGATTTTTATATATCATTGCACTTTCGATTCTGCACCAGCCACACGGACGCAACCCGGTCGAAATTAAGAATTGTTGCTCTGGTTTTATCTCGTCTAATATCTCGACCTCTGTGCATGATCCGAATTCCAGCTTAATTATTTCTTTCGCTACTTTTCTTGCAAGCGCCGTGCTTCCCGCAAACACTTTAATGCACTTACGTTTGTCGTATTTAAATCCACACAAAGGTCGCAACTCTTCGAATTCTAATCTAGCGTCATCATAGCCGTCGATTTTGTCCTCTTTTCTTTGTTTTAGTCGGTTGTACAGGCTACAATACGCTGGAGAATCATTTGAAGCGGCTATCAAAACGTATGGTTCAAAATCGCTAATTCGAACGTAAACCAACTCTCCTTCAGCGCTTACGCCGGATAAATTAAACCAACAAATTCCGTTAAACTTGTTGTAATTCGTTTTTGTTTCCACGCTTATATCAATGATTTGAAACTCGAATGGCTGCGCGGGCATGTCATCTTCCATACTTGTATATTTTTAACTTGTTTAGTTTCAAATTAAAATCATGAGACAATTAAAAATTTATGACTCCAAAACGTTTAAAAAATACGAAAAACTCGCGAGAAAGCGAAATTGCGAAGGACAGCCAACCAGCTCTAACCACCCCCTTGGCCAAGAACAGAAAGGCCAGGAGAAGAAAGAAAACCCCTTAAAATCCTTAGAAACTCGATGATGTAAAATTATATTTTAGTAAGTAATGAAATGGGCTTATCAAACTCTCGCCACGTGTGCTCTCTTGAAGATCCGGGAATATTTACTCTTGGTCCAATTATCGGAACCGGCGAAAACGCAGTAGTTCATTCGGCCGTCGACAACAAGGGAACACCTTTAGCAATGAAAATTATACAAGGCGGTGCTAATAACCTTGCGCTTCAACACGAAATAGAAATGCACAAAAGAGCACAAGAGTCCCAAATCACGGCAAGGATCTACGCCTGCTACAAAGCCGGAGACAATTTACACGTTGTGATGGACAGCCTCCAACCATATTCCGAATTCAAAACCACCAAAAAATATGAACGAGACTTAATATGCAAAGTTTGGAAAATGATCCAAGCCGGTATTATTCATAACGACTTGCACCAGGGCAACGTGGGTCGATTGACAAGCGGCGAGGCCGTTATATTTGACTTCGGTTTTGCTAAACTAGTAGATGCGCACACGACCACTCTCGTACAGGAACAGCTCGTGATTGCCCAACTTTATTCGCTCCTTGAAAACCACGAACACGGGTGTAACACAAACAACGTCAAAAATTTGTGCAATTCCGCCTTTGTAGACGAGATTTATAACATAAAACAGGGGAAGGGGTCTCTCTTCTATAAAGTCGACAAACAAAAAAACGGTGAAAACACGCGGAAACGCCGCCGCCGCGCCACGACTTAGTTATTAAATATGCCGCCGCCGCCAAAATCAAAATTATTAATTACATTGGTGGCAATATCATTAATGCGTCCATCGAGATCGTTATTGATAAAGTTTTCGTTAGTCGTCACCCTAGAACCCACGGCACTTATACGATATGAAAGCGACTCGTCGACAACGTCGAGTTCGTCTATGTTTGCGCTATTGGCCAAGATGGCCTGCGATTGTTCTCCGAGGGCCTGTGATTGGTTTAAGATCTGGGACTCGTTCCCCAATATGGCCTGCGTATTCTGGCCTATGGCCTGCGATTGGTCCGAGAGCGCCGCCGTATGCTGTCCAATGGCCTGCGATTGGTCTGCGAGCGCCGCCGTTAATGCCTCAACCCTATTTTCGAGTGCCCTGTCTTCGGAATCGTCAAGCATGTGAGCTTTCTCCAACTTATCGAGTCTAGACGCGTCGTCGTTTGTAAAAATCAGAACACACAAGTATGTAGCAATTGCCAGTGTTATTATCATAATTAGCCATTGTATTACAATGTTTATCAGAGTTGAATTCTTTTTTTTAATTTTTTTGTAGGACAAGTTTTCAAAACCTAGTGGTTCTCCTCTCCGGGACATTTAATTTATAGTTAGGTAATATTTTCCTCTAGGGATACCATGACTTACCTGTTCTCAGAGGGTGGTGCATTTTTATCAGTTGCCGCCGCAAAACAATAATCTGCCATACATGGGCCCGGACCTTCCAACCCCAACGCCCCCCAGATTAGATTTAACCCTGAACCTAGATTACTCAAATGCGAACTATATATTTCACTCGTACTCTCTTCTAATGCATCCAACCGCGAATCTTGAATAATCTGTTGATTTAGGATGTTGGTAAAATTTGATTCAATAGTACTCTTATTTGAGCTTATATCGTCCGTATTCTGTTCAATTTTTGTGCTTATTTCGTGGTATTCCAAATATTGAATCGCAGCTCTATATCGCCACGTGTGGAGCATTTTTATTTGTGTGATGACAATTGCAAGTTGGTTATGTTCATTCCCATAGCCTTCAGAACTATCATCGATATTAAAAGTTGTTCCAGACTTGTTAGTTTCTACATCCTGCTCATATGTCCCAAGTAACTCCCAATTTTCTGTGCAGCGATTTGGGTCGTGGTCAGGCCCCGCGCTTGACCATCCACTACCACAATTTCTTCCTAGGATTGAAAATTTGCTTGGTGTGGATTTGTTTGCCTCGCCTCTTATTGTAAAAGAACCAATAATCTTTGTGTCTTCTAATTCTAAAACTAAGTGAGCACCAACATAACTTGGTGCATGTTCAAGTGCGTTTGATCCAGTATAATCATAATGGATTCCATCACCACTATCAGATTCAAAAGGGTCGGGATATGGACCTGGATACCAATAACCGTCCTCCTCTTTATTGAAAGCTGCCCAACCATTAGCAGGACAATCTAAGCATATGCCGTTAGTGTCAAATGAGCTTACAAAAGTTCCGTATTGCTTACCATTCGATGCGACGAAGTCATCTGATGTCATGAGCACATCTGGTACGACACTTTTGACGGAGTTCCAGGCGAGGCGCGCGTCGACCGCGCCCCCCATGTCAATATTAGCAATATTAGCAACCTCCGAATCTAGATCCGCAAGCGAGCCTTCGAGTGCCGTAATACCCTGCGTATTCTGTTCAATGGCCTGTGATTGGTCCGAGAGCGCCGTCGTATTCTGTCCTACGTTGGTATCTAGATCCGCAAGCGAGCCTTCGAGTGCCGTAATATCCTGCGTATTCTGTTCAATTGCCGCTATTGCCACCGATTGGTTATAATCTAGATCCGCAAGCGAGTCTTCGAGTGCTTCAATTGCCGCTATTGCGCCCCCCATGTCAATATTAGCAATATTAGCAACCTCCGAATCTAGATCCGCAAGCGAATCTTCGAGTGCAGTCATCTTCTGTCCAATGGCCTGCGATTGACTCTCATTTTCTTTTCTCAACTGAGCAACGTCTTTAGATACTGAAAAGAACTTTAAACCTGCCATTCCTAAACCGTAGTGGGACGCCAAAGTACCTCTATGAATCATCATAACAACTATAGCGTAATGAGAAAACGCTTCACCGTATTGATCAGTCGCTAACGTAAATGTCTGACTTGAGGTAGTAAGATTTAAAGTTCTAGAAGCGTTGGAAGTTAATTCCCCATTTTCGTCAAAACAGTCTAAATTATTCCAACTTGTTCCATCATTAGAGCATAAAAGTTTAAACCTGTGCGGAGTACCCAATAGGTCGGCTTGCCGACTCATTTCGAAAGAATTTACAACAATTGGTTCTGGAAATTGAATATGTATCCATTCACCATCAATACCACCAATCGAGGAAGTTCCAGAATAGTCATAATAATCACCACTAACTTGTGTTCTATACTCATGGTCAGAATCATTTTCGGTTTGCCAATGATGATAAAAAACGCGATAGCCTCTTGCCTCTACACCGAAGGGCCAGGGCTGATAAGTACTACTCTGATCAAAGACGTATGTCCTTCCGTTTACGGTAACGGTGTCAGCAGTAATTTGAGCATCTGTAAGATCAGGGTGTGAGGTGATATTTTTGAATTGCTCTCGATCCTCTAGGTCCGCGAGCGCCGACGTGTTTTGGACGATAGCCTGCGATTGGTCCGCAAGCGTCGCCGTGTTCTGGCCGACGGCCTGCGATTGGTCCGCGAGCGCCGACGTGTTCTGGCCGACGGCCTGCGATTGGTCCGCGAGCGTCGCCTTATTCTGGCTAATGGCCTGCGATTGGTCCGCGAGTAGGGTCTGAATGTATTCATTTCCGGAGGTAATGCCACTCTCGATCGCGCTGAAGCGATTTTCTAGCAGCGTCGTATTGTCCGCTACTTTATTAGTTAAAGAAGTTATAGTAGTTTCATCGACAAGGCAATAGAAATTAGAATATTCCACATTCTGATGAAACGATGTTAAAACTATGTTCCCCGGATAACAAATAGTGCCCCGCGCATCAGCTATGTCCAGGGGGTTTTTTGAAGACATTAGACTAGTCTCTGGACTCTCACTTTCCTCGGTCAATATTTTTGTAGAAATATCAATTTGCAACTCGTACTCATCATCAAGACCTTGACCTTTAATTGAAATATTCAACATGTAACCTTTTACTTGAATGACACAATCATACGATGGCGCATCCTGTATGAATGAAATTTCACCCCACAGAGTGTCGTTGTATACTACTTCCAAACGTTTCTCGGTGGTGTCGTCGATGCATGGATCTAGGCCAAGTACCGGATCTTTTACAGTTTCCCAGAAACAACAATCATCATGTCCCGTTTTCCCCCATCCCGCAACACCTCCAGGAAAGAATTCCGGATTATTTCGTACAAAATCTGGACAATAAGTATCAGGCACCGAACAACACTCATCGCCGCCACCGGAAAAAGTTACACCTGAATTTGTGACAGCAGGGCATTCGTCGTCTCCAGACTTTTCACCGGGCACCACTATATATTGAAAATTTTTCTCGCAATTTTCACCATTACCATAGTTTGTTACAAAATCTTCGTAATCTTCCCCGGAAAAATCATGCTGTTCTGCTAGAGTCCCTTCCCAGTCGCATGTATAGACTCCGTTCTCCTCCAGACTTTTCACCGGGCACCACTTTGCTCCTGGACTACAAGAAGTAAAAGCGCCGAGGGTAGTACAATCCGCCAATGGGTCAATATAGCCTGCGACTGTTCTCGACCCTAGTAAAACGTTATTGCACCCCCTACCACTAGAAGGTGCAAGACGGACTTGATTTTCAAAACTTGCCTTTTGATCAAAGCGGACTCCTGTTTGTTCATAGCCTGGATCAGTAGTATGTTGACAATCTCCCTGGATGATTCTTATTTTAATACCTTTATCGGGATATGAACGGTGTTCTTCACTACAATCTTCTCCTTCAGTAATTGTGTCTCCAGTCTCTGGGCAGATGAACTTACCGTTGTGGTCAAAGGGGTATTTCCATTCTACCGCCGTTTTATGAGGTGCAAATAGGAAAATGGTCTGATTCCCAGGACGCCACCTAAGACTATCAGTCGGTTCAAAATTCTTGATGGTAAATGACATGTACAAATCTTTGGCAGCTGTTCCAAGGTCGTGGGAATACACGTGACTTTTAATAACTCCATCTGGGATACTATCAAAAGTATCAAAAGTATCAAAAGCGTAAGCGCGCACTTTGTCCTCTATCGTTGCAAACATATCTGTAGCCGGCACGTGATACATTTCGTTGTTCCATCGGTTGCTTTCATTAGTATAGGGTTGTCCGTAATTAGAACCCAATTCAAGTCTCCTACTAAAATTGACTCTGGCTACGGGACTTTTAAACAAAAACTCGAGTCTAGATATCTCTTCTCTTAAGTCCTCTGGGGTATTGAGATTGACGGCCATGGCCCTTTGCGGGTTTGCAATCTTTGCTGTATCGGGTAATTGCATTTCGCCTTGGCCTTGGTCTAGATTACTAAGTAAAGTCTCTAACGCGAAAACTCTATTTTTAAGTGCATCGTCGTCTTCGGCATTGTTATTTGTGTTATTTGTAAAAATAACAATACACAAATATGCACTAATCACTAGTCCTATCATAAAAAACAGGAATTGTAATCCTACAGTTAAATTGCCTTTTTTAATAACACCTACTCGCGTTTCACTGCTCGGGTACATGACTTGTTATAGGATGATATTTTCATTTGGCTAATCTTCCACATTTGTTTCTTGAGCCAAATTAATGTCAACTGTCGTAGTTTGGCTGCTGTTATTTTTCCAAGCAAAGCCGTCGTTTGAAGTTGTGAGAAACCAAGAAACAATTGCTACCGCAATCAAAATAAACACGCATGTTACGACAACCAGAGCAAGGGACACCATCATATTATCAATCTTTTATATTTTCTTTTACCAAGAAACATGGCTTCGCTTGCTAAACCGGAGACAACACCAACTCTCACTGATTCAAAACAAGAATCCTATATTTTGAATAATACGACTTTCCTCGAAGAGAAAAATGCCGAAGTTGATTTAACGAGTTTTTCGCTGAGTCAAATTAGGGACTCTAGTATACCGGAAAATTTAAGCAATCCGGTTCCGTTACAAATCTTTGAGTCGTCAACTAACTTGATGAGCGTTTTGGATTTGAACCAAAAGAAGGGCACACTCATGAACAGACCTTACTACACCTCGAAGTTGCAAGTGTCGCGAAGACATTATTGATAACTCAGAACTGCGTTAGTTTACTGTTGTATATAATGTTGATTGAGAGAAATGAAATTCTTCTTCTACCTTTGGTTTTTGTCGTCAAGTGCACTAAGTTTTAAGTCTTCTATAGATACTATTTTAGTGGCAGGTGCCCGGGGGAAAACAGGAAGAGAAGTAGTGTATCAAGCACTAAAGAAAGGCGTAAATGTGGTAGCACTTACTCGTGGCAATGGGGATCTGTTTGTTCCTCCGGGATCTGGCCAAATGGATGGTATAAGTACAAAAACGTTGATGTCGGATCTTCCATTTGAAGGAAATTTAAGTATTGTAGTTGGAGACGCAACAGACCCCGACCACGTTGCAAAATGCTTTTATGAAAAGCCGATTGGTGGAGTAGTCATGGCGCTTGGTGGTAACACCGAAGATGTTGGAAAGCGGATGAATTCCTTGTCTACAACGAATATCCTTGTGCAAATGTCACATCACGCAACCAGAAGAATCGCTGCAGTAACTTCAGTCGGTACAGGCGATAGCTACGAACAAGCGCCTCTTTTCTTCAAGGGCCTGATGGCTACAATTTACAAAGACATGTTTGAAGATAAAAATATCCAAGAAGACATGATTTCACAAACTGATACTGAATGGTGCATTGTGCGCCCAGGTGGTCTGACTAATGGACGTCCTTTGGGCAACGTTGCGCCGGTTGTAGCTGGAACAATAGGGAATATTGCCCGGGCTGACGTAGCCAACTTTTGTTTGGACGCTGTTTTAAATTCGACATTTCAGTATCGGCGAGAAAAGGTCTCCATTTCTAATGTCAAGAATAGATATTCAACGCGTTAAACAGCATATTTTTCTTATGTCTATGTAAATAACCAGATGTTCCTGAAGAGAATCCTTTTGTCTCTTTTGCCAAAAAAGAATATTTTAGTCATATTCCCTGGATTTGGAATCCAGCCCAGAGATTACGATCCAGTAATACCAAACACACACGAACCAATATATCTGGACCTGTGGCCAGATAGCGAACTTGAATATATTGTAAAAAATGTGAGAGCACCCGGAACCGTAGAATATGCTAACTGGTACACTCAAAAAATTAACGAGTGTGTTTATAAATTGAATTACGAGTTGATCAATAATTACAAAAATGCGAAGAAATTAGTCTTGTTTGGTCACTCGTTTGGAGGAGAAATGGCTTTTCACGTTGCAAATAGGGAGCTAGCTTTTAATCCAGAACGTTATGTGATCACGTATGGGGGTAAATATCCGAAGAACAACGTAACAAGTGATCACGTGGTGCTGGTTGGAACAAAAGATAAGTTGATAAAAAAATACAACAGCAAATGGCCCAAGGGTGTCGTTGTATTAGAAAATGGAACGCATTTTAGCCCAGTCAACGACGAGGGATTTGAGAGGTCACTAAGGTGGGCAAACAGAATCAAATTAGACCACGGAAAACAAGAGAGGGAGGAAACGCTGATCAATACGAGGCAGCAGATACAAAATTATATTACGCAAGCTTTGGCTTAGATTGTGTTGCTAATTTTTTTTGTTACTCTTAAACAATAATGTGGTATTTAGTTGTCCTCTATCTTTTAATTTCTGTATGTAGTGTCGTTATATTTAAAGCTTGGTGGGAAAAAAACAAATTGGGAGCTTATATACTGGGAGACGTAGGCCTCTTTGCAAATCCTCTATTTAAATTTGATACGTTACCGGAACTTGAAGAATCTTGGCCACCGGGAAAATTGAGCATGGTGGTGTCTCATTGGAAAGAAGATGTAACGTGGCTTAAACATGTCCGGAACCTGAACATTCGCGTGCACCTGTATGAAAAGCCAAAGAACCAAAAGGAAGAGGAGGAATTTGAGAAAAATCCATCCGAGTACAAGGTCCCCTTTAATAGAGGCGACGAGTCGTCGGTTTATTTTAAGTACATTCAAGACAATTACAATAACCTCCCAGAGTATATAATCTTCTGTCACGCTCACGAATTCGACTATCATCACACGACTTCCATGATCATAACTTGCTTGTTAGACCTCCCTAGTATATGTGATGCACACGAAGGATTCGTGTCTTTAAATCACGATATTTTTGGGAACACGTGCAAGACGTACAGGAACAGGCTAATGCCAGACGAGTGGGATTCTGAATCTGTTCGGCAGGTAGTTAACGAAGTTTATGGAGAAGATGCTAGCAAACCACCATTTTCGACAAGCAAGATGTGTTCATTTCCGGCGTTTGCTCAGTTTGTTGTCAACCGGGCTGCTGTGCACGCCCGACCCCTAGAGTTTTATCAACGGGCGTATAAATTTTCGATTGAGCCGACCATTGCCGCGTGTCGTGGTAGAGTGTGCAACGGGTATTTTTATGAACAACAATGGCATTTCATATTCGGAATGTGTTGGAATTTTGACGACCAGCTTACCCAAATAAATTACAGAAACTGGAAACGGAAATTGTTAACTTGTGTTGAGTCAAGGGACAAAGCAGCAAAAAAGTTGCAAACTTCAATAATTTACTATTATTACGGCAAGATAGATGGTCTGGGCAACAGACTAGAGGAACTTATCTGGATACAGCATCAGTGCTTTCAAAACGACACACGTTGTCAGTACGTTTGGAACAAGAACTGGCACAGACCGGTACAACAAACCAATCCGCTGCTAAATTTTAAGAACATAGACATTGTAGACACAAGACACCCCGACTCAAAACCTTTTCCTTTTAAGAATAAACGAAAATACTTTATTCCAAAGACAACGTTTGATTTTAAAGTCTTGAATTGTCCACGGTACGATGTTGTTGTTCACATTCGAGCAACGGATAGATTGAAAGACGAAAACCCCGACGATTCCAACCTCATTCAACTTCGATCTTTTATTGACAGAACAGCCAATTACTTAAATTCAAGCCAAAACATACAAACATACGCCGTGGTGTCCGATGACAACGACATGGTTACTCGTTTGTCAAACAATGTGTTAAAAACACGTGTCTCTGTTAATTACGACGAGAACTCACATATTCCAAAGATGTGGTATGATTTCTACTTGCTTTCCCATCCCATCCAGTGCGTAATAATGTGTTGCAAGTTCTCGTCCTTTTCGGTTACAGCGTCCATTGTGGGAGAAAAGAAACTTATGGTTTTTCCCGAAACTTTGCGGAGTTTTACGTTTAAAAATTACTACGCAAATTACGAAGTGATTGAGCAAAAGTACGGATAGGCGCGCACGGATGAAACAAGTCTCGCGTCCACGTATTCGTCTTTTTCTTTCCCTTGGTGCAAATCTGTTTGGGCAGCAGGTGGTTAATTTTTTTGCACACGTCCTCGGGCAAGAGCGCGTTGAACGACTGTTGGCCGGCGCTCGTCGCCGTCTTGATGAGGCCCTCGGCCACGAGCGTCGCCATCGGGATTTCGAAGTAGCCAAACAATTGCCACGATCTAATGTCCGCGATCGCGTCCTGGTACTCGGGACTTTCGGGGGAGTACGCGATCTCGTACTTTTCCCGCTCCAGACTCATGGTACCGTCATCGTTCATCTTGTATAATACAAACGCCCGGAGGACGTCGAAGTCGTTTTCTTCGTAGGGACTATGAAAAAGAGCTCCGCTCAGGTTTCTTCCGGCTTTTTTGGATAAGCTAATTTGAATACTTCCGCTTGGGGTCAAGTGGCCTACTTTTTCTTGGATGTTTAATCCGTCTTCCACGTCGTCGTGGTGTCCGTTTTCGAGCTCGCCGATGGCGCGGCGGATCGACGCCTCGGGTCGGTTGCGGAACCGTAAATACAAACGATG
>Ga0163180_10001074_pt1 | contig 15622 bp, 11 predicted proteins | sample AtlANTMetagenome_2_FD_109647 | JGI IMG/M metagenome (GOLD analysis project Ga0163180, IMG submission 109647) | Marine eukaryotic phytoplankton communities from the Atlantic Ocean - Atlantic ANT 4 Metagenome | ecosystem: Environmental > Aquatic > Marine > Oceanic | place: North Atlantic Ocean...
AACCATCATAGCTCCAAGCAGCGGTACCAGTAAAGTTTGATAAAGTTCCTTCAAAAAAGTTTGCTTGATCTCCCACAACAGGGCTTCCCGGTCTATCAGACCAGGTACTATCCCAAGCAGTTTGAGCTTGAGCAGTAGTTGTTGGTAAACTACTTACTGGAATCTGCCAACGTCCTGCGCCTCTTCTTCCTCTTGCATTTACAAAAGACTCAAACGCGTATAAGCCTGTATTTCCTTTTTGTATCTGGGCAAGAATAGCATCTTCAGCAAAATCTGGTTTTAAAGATTGTTTATATGCCTTAACATTTGTATGTGATTTTGTTAAACTTCGACTTAAAATAAGACGAGTATTAGTTTCTACTTCTGAAACTTCAGCATACTCAGCATCTGTTTGTTGAGTTCCAGCAGAAGTTGCTGCAGTTATTTTAATTAGATCACCCGGAGCAAAGTCTGTTGTAAATGCTGTACCTGTTCCTATTAATACGGTTGTACCAACACCTACTGAACTTACCGTTCCATTTGTTGCAGTGAGTCCATTATTTGCAGAGCTTATTTCTCTAAAATAAGTTTGGTTAACTACTCCACCGGTTGCATTTTGAGCAATAGTATCAGTATGAACAACTACAGATTTCCAAGGATTTGCAGGAGATGTTGATCTATCATAGTATAAGTACCCAGTTGTATTATTCGCCATTGATGCAAAACTAACTTCTTTCTGAGCAGTCGTTGCAGTTGCTATTTCCAAGGCTTCTACAGAAGGCGGAACATATGTATATGTACTTTCTTCAAATAAAACCTTTCCATTACTATAATCAAAATCAAGACTTGTAGTTAAAACCCCACCTCTTGCTATTCGTACAATTCTATTTAAGTTTGGAACTGGAGCAGTAACTATGCGTCTTGCAACTGCATATACTGATCGTGCTCCTGAATCAGAAATAGTACGAACCCGTACTTCATATTCTCCAGCTGAAGCATTTGGAACTCGTAAAGATGTTTTATTTCCTCCAACACTAACTGCAGTGAATCCTTCTTTAAGAGGTCCTTCTTCTAAGTTATGTACAACTTCAAATTGATTTGCAAATCTGTAAGGAATAGCAGTAGTTGATCCTCCAGTATCTACAAAATTTTCTTCTGGAGGAGTCCAAGAAATAATTGCTTCAAGAGAGTGCTCTGCACCATCTATAGAAGAACTTGCTGCTGCAACCAACTCAATTGTTAAGTTTGTAGGAGGAGGAACATTAAGAGCTGCTCCAGAAAACTGAGAATAATCTGGAACGTAAACTGGTGTGTCCTTTTCTATATTATCATATTTATCTACAGAAACTAAAGCCCCTGATATTTGATAGGTATGATTATCTTCTTCTTCCGATAAACTTAAAATTCTAAATTGTTTTATTTCTGCCGTAGCATATTCTCGTCTAGGTCCAATTGCCCAAATTACTTCCGAATTAGGTGCAGCTGTAAGACCTGAATATACACTTACTATTAACGGTAAGGTAACACTTCCATGTCCAACACTTCTTTCTCCAATCTCAACTTTTTCTATCCGAGTATTTTTTGAGAACTGTGCAATTACAGTATTCCCACTATCATCAACTAAATTTGATGCTTGTGATAAACTTGTTATTGGATTTCCACTTGCATCTCCGATGATTAAACTACCTCTTTCATATGCAACACTATTTATTGTTGCAGAGGCCTGATCTAGATAAGTACCTGAGTTAGGATATATTAAGTATAGGATATGACTTGCATCTGCTCGAACAAATGTTGGAGGATTTTGTAAATCACTTCCGGAATCATACCCTGTAAGTGCAACTTGTCTATCTAAAGTTACATTGGAAGTAGTTCCAGAGGAAACCCTGCCGCTTGCAATTATATTATTTGCAGTATGATCTTGTACATTTATATAATCCCCGGGACGAAGAAAAGAAGCATTAATTCCTGTAGTAAAATTAACAAGTTCGGTTTCTTGTGTATCTGTAAGAAAGTGCCACTTGCCCAGTCTCTGGGCTTGAGATTCAGAAGTTACACCAAAGGCTACAACATCTTTTGAAATAATTTTACCTGTAGATAGTATATTTTCCGTATCCTCTATGGTAAGAACTGTTTGCTTAAATAATTCTGCAGGATTATTCCATGTTACATTTATTTGATTTGGTCTGGCTCGTTCTCCTGTAAAAGTATAATTGAATTGTCCTTCTTCTACGTTTCCGTTTGTAAAAGTATATACGGGTTCTTGAAACTTATCTTGGATAGGAGTTATTTGTCCATCAATCCAAAACATCATACCGCGAAAGGCACTAGCTAAATCTTTTAATACTTTGTAGGCCTCTTCCTGAGCTGCAAAGTATACATTGCAAGAGAATCTAGGTTCTTGTCCTCCTTTTCCATCTGAAACTAGCTCGTCACAATATCTTGCAATTTGATATAAAGCATATATATCAATATCTGACTCTTCTATAAAATGGCCTAGTCCGATATCTTTGTCTGTAAGAATATCATAAAAAATCCATGCTGGATTATTTGTATAAACTTTATGCTTATTTACATCTTGAGCAGCGCCGACGTTGCCCCGGAAGCTACCGTCCCAAGTTACGTATGACCCTGTATCATTTCCGTTTGTTTTATGACGAGTATATTTCGCTTGATTAGTTCCTAACTCTTCTCTAGTAATATAATTGGAGGGAACTTTAATTTTCTTTCCACGAATATGGTAGGCTCGCTTGGGAGGAGAAGTAAAATCTTCAGCAGAAAATTCTACAACGCCATAAGCAGAAAGAGGATAGCTAAACCTTTCTTCTATAATTGCTTCCGCAGTTTTAATTGTTGCTAAACCCACATAAGAATGTTTTTCCTCAGTAAAATCTGTAGTATTTTGTGGACTTAGTCTTTTTATTCCTATCCGCCAGTCTTCAAGCGGCTGGAAGGGGGTAAGATCAATACTATACTCTACTAAAAATTTAACTCTTTTAGATTTTCTAGTGACAACACCATCGTTACTGTGTCTGCTTCCGCTGGACTTGTAAAAATTAACTTGAGTATCATAATCTTTACTCCAAGCAGGAATACTACTATCAAAATTTGCACCCCCATAATCTTTTCCTACAACAAGAGTTCTAGCATAAGGATCCGATGCATTACTTTTATGTTCTACAACTATTTGAAATTCAGCGTAAGTTTGTAAATCTCTTCCACCAGAAGAATCAAAGTACATTCCTCCAGGAAATTCTACCGTTATTTTTACTCTATCTACTTCTTGTTTTGAGTGCTGTGTAAAGCTAAAGGTGTCTCCATTTAAAAAGTATGTTGCTTGGCCAGAAGAGGATCCACTATAATTTGAAGTATGCCATTGCATTTGATGATTTGGAGCAACAACATATGAAGCATTTGGTCTTTGACCTGGCTTATCATGAGCAGGTTGAGTTCTTGTTCCGGGATATATTGTTGCTTCAGTATTCTCATAGTTAGCAATAGTTTGTCCTGCAACAATTTGTCCGGCTGATCTAACTGCGGAGCTGAGTTTAGTTTGTGTGCTACCAGACGGATTAGTATCCACAGCACTCGCTAAAGTGCACGCAGTATTTGAGCCTATTGCAGAAATTGCTCGTACAGCATCAATAGCAACAGCTGCTCCAGAAGCTACATCCCTACCAAGGCGAGGAGTAATATATGCTTTATTATTTGTACCACTTGAAGAAGCAATTCCTGTAATTATTCCTCTATATTCTCCTCCATCTGATGCACCTCCCGCAATACGAATCATAGCTACAACAGGATCATATGAAGATGAAGTAGTACCCTTGCCAATAGGATTTGCCATTCCATCATTAAAAGTGTTGTCAGCAGTAACAACTATTGAGTTTGCATTTTCTTTTGCAGCGGCAGAAAGTGTAGAAGATTTTCCTGCTCCTTTTATTTGAAGATACCTAGGATTATTTGTAAGATCAGCAGTAGTTATACCTGTGAATAATCCAATTCCTGCAGTATTTGTTGCACTTGTAACGGCAGTTCCACTAACAGTTGCAGTTCCTAATTTTGACTGTACATCTATCATGGAAGCGGAATCAATTATTGAAGTATCGTTTAGATATACTCCAGATAGTCCACCTACTAGTCCTTGTATTTCACCTGCAGATATTAAATCATAAATTACCGCACGTTGTTTTTCATATCCAGGAGTTGAGAATCCTGCTGACTGATTTACAGCTGGTGGTGGAGTTTTGTTACTTGGTCCAACGTTTGCCATTATGCTACCACCTTAAAAACATTATCTTCCTCCGAAGGCGTAGGAGTTGTTACATCATAGTTATTAATTATTGAATTATTTTGAACCGGAATATAAGTAGAAGATAAAGCATTACCTTCAATTCGATATATTCCTCGTTTTTTACCATCCATTGAACCAAGATCAGGCTTAAAAGAAACACTAATTGGAGATCCTCCAACCATTAGTTCCCCATAACAAACAGGCACAGGAAGACCTTGTGCAATATTATTTACAGGACCATTAAATAAATACCCCTCTTCTTGTTGGTCTTCAGTTTCTGGGCCAGGAGCAAGCAGTTGAGAAACACCAGCAAGGGCTAAGTTAACACCAACAGATAAAGTTCCGTATGCTGCAACTGCTGCCCATTTACCGCTCATTCCCAAAAAAGTAGCTCCTTCGACTCCTGCTATTACTCCAGCGCCTCCACCTAGAATAAATAAAGCTATGAAAGCTGCTCCTGCTAATATTTTTTGTTGCCCTGATTTTGCTCCTGCAGGAACTTCTGTAATAATTATATCTTCTTTTCCTATGGATAGAAGCATTTCTTCCGGATATTCTAAAAAGTCTTCTCCGCGTTTTATGGAAAAACCAATGCCTGAATCTATTGCACGGGTTACATGCTGACGAAACCCCGGAGTTTGACAGTCAATGAGTTTAAATATATCACGAATATTTGAGCACTCTGTTTCCCAAATATTTCCAAATTTTGAAATTTCTCCAACTAATCTAACTTTTTGCATATCTTACATACCTTGAAACATGTTTTCCCCAAAAAGGATACAAATTTTCTCTACAAGAAATCCGATTAATTGCGTGATGCAAGAAAACGTCTTCTCCTAAATAAATACCGCAATGATTAGGCACATTGCAGTATACTTTAAATAAAATTCCATCTCCAATTTTTGGATCTTGTACTTCCCTAAATCCAAATTTTTCAAATAAATCGTCAAAATAATTTAGTCCTAAATCCCACCAGTCATCTTCAAAATCTTGAATAGGTAAATCTAGTCCTAGCTCTTGTTTGTAATAATCTCTTGCAAGAGTATAACAATCATTCTTGCCAAAAAGATAATCTCTTCCGATTAAAGTTTTTCTTTCTGGTATATACTCTACCTTTTTTCCTTCTGGTATTGAATATACTATATAAGGAACACCTAAGTGATCGCTTGCTTTTTTATCTGCTTCGCTTAACTCTGCAGAAGCATTTGGGTGACTATGAACAATTGCATGAATGTCTCCAGTTAAAGTTGCTTTTAAATAGTCATCTTCATTTATTATAAAGTGTTCTTCTGGATTCTCTGCCATATTTGTGGAAGGTATCCATCGAAGCTTTCCTTTTCTATTCTGTATAATTCCGCATCCTTCTTCCGGATACTTACTAAGTAAATATTCTACTATCTCCTTATCGTCGCTGTACAACACCTGGAAAGCCTCCAAAGGGTAAACTAATTCTACTATCTCTTACTTCATCAAAACCGGAACCACTACCAGAAGGATTTACTTTTGCTTGAAATCTCATTGCACAGGAAGTAACTTTCTTTCCACAGACATCTCCAAACTTCCAAAAGTCTCCAGACTGTCTTGGTTGATGTGCACCGCCATCTTGAGTAGTTCTTTTTACTTGCCATAAACGTCCTGCAGACACCACATAGTGATTAAATCTATTATCTGTAAAGCCATGATATGTCTGAGAAGCACTATGTGTTGCATGGATTCTTATTCTTCTCCACGCAGAGTTTCCATCTGCAGGAGTAGCACTTGTATTTGATAAACACTGCCAATAATTATAATCATTCAGACTAGAAGTCGTTCCATCTGATTTAATTTGTGTCAAACCAGCAACTGTTTTATAATAATTTCCTTTTGTAGCACTTGAAGAAAAAGTGGTATAAGTTAAAGAAGAAGGTAAAATATATTCATCATTTTCATTCATATATGCAGTATACTCTGTACCATCTATTGTAATCTTGCTATCTGCTCTCCAATTGCATCCTCCTTCTTTTTGAACTTCTGTTCTTGCTATATATGCACTACTTGAAGTATCATATATTTTACTTCCTGCCTCTGTATATTTCCACGGACATGCACCACCAACTATGATTCTTCTTGGAAGTCTCACTCTTGCAAGATCAAAAGGAGCTGCAAGTTCAAATTGTACTTGTATAGCATTTTTTCCTTTTATTCTATCAATTATATAAGTTGTTTTTGGAAATTCAACGGGAGGGCTTGCATCTCCTGATCCGTCTACAAGATACTTTCTAAGAGTAGTTCTTCGTGTAAATCTTTTTCCGATTAATGCTTCATAATCGGTTCCTGCAGCATTTGAAAAAACGTTTTCTATATTTGCAACAGTTAAAGTTGGTCGAGAGTAAGAACCATCAGAAGAAACATCAAACCCCTCTACTTCTATAGGCAAGGGCTGGTAAGTTCTTATTGTATAAGGAGAAGTAGAGTCTCGAAATTGAACTGCTGTTAAATTTTCTTTCAGTCCTCCTTGAGAAAAATAACCAATACTTGTTCCGAGATCAAGCTCGTAAAGAGATACAATCCCCGAGTCAATACCCTGTTCTTGTACATCAGAGATTATACTCATGATTCATAAACTCTTCGAAAAACTGCACTCAAACTATATACATTATCATGCTGATAGTTTTGATTGAATCCGTCACAGACTACTCGTATATCTTTTTCATTATCAACACTGCTATCATTTATGCCTGTTGTTTCTTCTGTGGATGCGTGATCTGGGACGGTAAATACAAAAGAAGTAACACCATTCAAACTATTTAAAAATCCAGCAATATTTCCTATTTCACCTTTTGTTCGATTATTAAAAGAAACATTATAGCTCTCTTCAGTATTATTTATTCCTTTTGTTGATCGTTGTTCGTATCCATCTCCAAACTTAATTACTCGAGTTTTTTGTTTAGCATTTCGAGTCATACCTTTATCTGGAATTACAGCGAGACTTCCATATGCTGAACTTGTTGTAAAACCTAATGCCATTATCCTGCTCCACCATAAGGGCTAAGTATACCGCCCGGTCGTTTTTGCTTATGTAATTCATCTTGTACGGCTGCAGCAATTACTGCACCTATTCTTCTTCCGCCTTCTTCGTCCGAAGTAGTTTGTGCGTTATCACCATTTCCACTCATCATAACACTTACATTTACATTATTTGCAGTTGAGCTACCTCCAGCAAATTCTACAGGTATTGACTTACCGTTTGGCATTGGTATTACTGCTTCTGTACCATGTAGAACGGCAGGATAGCCTGCATGTGGACCTCTTGCGATTCCTCCGAGTGCCATCTCCGGCATAGACCCATATCTTTTACCCGGCCCATATAGATGAGCAAAACTTCCTGGTGATGTATCAGTAGGAGTTGAAGTTCCGCCTGGTACACCAGAAATACCTAGAAAGTCCCCTGTAGAAGTTCCACCAAGAGCTGCTTGAAGAGTTCTTAGTACAAACATTCTTGTAATTAAAGCAGCTAGGTCTTTTAGAATTGCTTGTGCCATTTTTCCAAAAGCCTGTTTCATACTTTCTGTTCCTTGGATTATGGACTGAAACGCAGTTGTAAAACCATCTTCTAGTCCTTTTCCAAGTTGTAGTCCAATTTTTGTTACGTCTTTTATTTCTTTTTTAACTCTAGTTAAGGCTGTTTCTAATTGTGGTATTTGTTCTATAAGAACTCTTAGTTCTTCTTCTTCGGATTTTGTGAGGTTACCTTGAAGTTTTTGGTCTTCAAGTTGCAGTCTTCGATTTTGAGCCTCTGTAAAAGCCTTTTGTGCCTGCAAAACTTTAATCGCATTTTGATTATCTTGTTTTGATCCACCAGAGAGAAGGCCTCCCATACTTGATCTATTAGCTATTCTTTTCTGCAAGCTTTCAACTTCTTTCATTCCTTCTAAAATTCGTTGTAGTTTTTTCTGATAAACATCTGCCTCTACTCCAAACTTCTTTAAAAAGAATTCATCTGTGCTTAAATTTCCTGCCTTTTTAGCTGCTTCAGCAAGAGCGGCTGTATCATTTGTAATTCTATTCACTAAGTCTAAAGTTCGGCTAATATCTGTAAAAGTTTTTCCAGCAAAGCCGCCTTCCTCTGCCATAATTCTGGATAAGTCTTTCATGGCTTCTTCTAAGCCTTTAAATGTACCAATAGTTTTAGCAGATGCTTTTTCTGTCGCTATAATATCCTCTCTGACTTCTTCTAAATTATCTCTTGTAATTTTACCATGTTTTGTAACAAGAGCCTCAAAGTCTGGGCCCCCTAGCTCTCCTAGTCTTTGAAATGCAGTATTCATTTCACGAAGGGCTTCACCGCTTACGTCGTCTGCATTCTCTGCAAATATTTTTAAACTATTTCCAAACCCTGAAGTAGTAATAGTTCTTTGAGTTCTCATAAAAGCTTCAAACTCTGTAGTTGTTCGTGAAGTATCCTTTTCGAGATTTTTTAAAGCCTTTGAAGTTTCTTCAAGTCCTTGATTCAAGTTTTTAAGGCTGTTGAGTCCCTCTGATAAACTATCATTAAACGCTCTTTGATCTAGTGCTCCCTGTTGTCGGTCTTCAAGAAACTTTCCAAAGTCACTTTCTTTCAAAGCCCCTGTAGTATCTATTGTGCCGGCTTCAACAGCTCGAATACCATCTGCGAGCTCTTTTGATTTATCTACTGCTTTATCAAAACCTCCTTCGAATTTATCCGCCATTGCTATTAGTGAGTCTCCAGCATCTCCAAAACCTGGAATCATTTTTGCTGTTTGTCCGATATCTCTCATAATACCAGTGATTAAACGTACTACACTTCCAGTTGTAAAATCTACAAACTTACCAAAACCTTCTATTAAATCAGCAATTAAATTCTGTAAAAGTTGTCCAACACCGGTATTTAAAACAGCATTTAATAAATCATCAATCATTCCCGTTAGTGCTAAAGCCATATCAAAAACTTTTGTTTCAAGTTCCCTTAGCATTTCTATGACAAATATAATTGTTCCAATAGCTCCGGCTTTTCCTAATGCATTACTAAGACCTCTGCCCAGTTTTGCAAAACCTCGTACAGTTGCTGCTGCAGTCGCAACTGCAGCCTTTTTAATTGACATGAATACAAGTCTAATTCTAGCTTGCATCTTTTTATAGGCTATACCAATTCTTTGAGTTGCACTTATGTTTGATGATTGCATCTTTTTAAGAGAAGAAACAAAGCCTCGTACCATTTTGATATCTTCTCCTTTAAAAATACCTGTACGAATTTTTCCGTGTTTTCTATATTGTTTTTCGGCGGACTCTAGGCTTCTTTCAAGAGTTTTTATATCTCTTCCTGTAAGAGAAAGAGGGTCATCAGCAACTTTTTTAAGAGTGGCTCCACTTGCACTTCTACCTAGCATTTGTTCGCTTGTTTGACTAGTTTCAACTGCAGCATCTATTACAAGATCATCTGCCTTAGATTTTAAATCAACTAGTTCCTGTTCAACTTCATTTATTTTATTTTTAGCAACATCCATTGCTTCTTGAGTTCTGGCTTGAAAAGCAGCCATTCCTTCTTCTAAACCAAAAACAGGCCCCATAGATTTAAGAACAGAAACTGCAAGAGCACCAAAAACAGCTATGGCAGCTCCAACAGATCTATTTATAACATTTGCAATAGCTTCAAAGGCAGGAAGAATAGCTTGAGTTACAGTTTTGAGCATGTCATCAAATGTTTTTTGAAGTTTTGTAAAAGGATTTTCTATACCTTCCAAATCAATTGCACCAAAATTATCTTCCAACTGTCTTTGAGTCTCTTGTAAAACTGCTAAGCTTTTTTCGTATGTTGTTAACTCGTCTCTTGCTTTACCCGCAGATTGAGCAAATTTCCTAGTAGCCTCTTCAAGTCTTAGTGTTATACCAAGTTCGTCTAAGAGTTCTGGTTCTGCTTTTGATACACCACGAATTAATCTATCAAAAGTATCTTCAAAACTTCTTCCAAGAGAGGCAGAAGCTTTTCTAGCTCCTTCAGTAAGAGAGACTAAATCATTCGTAGTAAATCCTTTGGCAGCACCAATAGCTGCAGCTTGCGCAGCTTGTTCAAAACGTAGCATACCATCAGAAGCGGTTTGAAGTTGTCCGGTAATAGCTCTTAAATTTTGACCAGTGCTTGCAGCGAATGCAGTCTGTGCCTCTTGTAGAATTTTAAAATTAGCTGCTTGTTCAAAGAAACGAAACGCAGCACTAACAGCAAAGACACTCGCGGCAAGAATAGCATAGGCAGGAACAAGGCCGCCAGTAATTCCTTGGGCCATTTTAGAAAAGTTTTTAGTTGTATTTCCCGATTGTTGGGAGGCGCCCTTTAATCTTCTATCTGTGCTATGAGCAGTATTGGAGAGCACCTCCATATCTTTTCCAGCACCTTTTGCAGCCTGACCTACTTGACGAATAGTACCTTTATCATCAACAACTAAATTTATTCGTATATTTTTTGCCATTTTTATCCGCGTTTAACAGTATGCTTTCCTGTGCTACTGCTACTTTTAGCTTGTTGCTGCTTATTCTTTTGTTTCTGCTGCTCGGCTCTATGTCCTACTAACTTACCTTCATATAGTTTTGCTAAGAAAGTAATTGTCTGTGGATCGTCTACTTCATACATATCGTACAAAAATTTTGCAGAATTCCAATCTTTTCCCATGTATGTTCCTGACATTCCTTCCCATCTATCGGGTAGTAAGCTTAATATAAAAAATGCCACGTGCACCTCTTCCGGAAAGGAGGAAGGGTCCAGTGGCATCTTTTGTGGGTCCGGCTCAATACCGAACTGTTCGCACATTTTTAAATATTTTTCTACGTCAATCTTTGAGTCGCCCTCTTTGATTTCGCGCTCAAATAGTTTAGAGATTTCCTCTATTTGGCTGACGTAAAATTTTCTAACTCACCCGCAGTTTCCGTTACCCAAGTATCCCACATATTTGCATTTTTCATCAAAAGCTCATTGTTTTCTTGAGTGAAAGGAAGTTCATCCTCAGGGTCTAAGTCTCCGATATCCACCAAAAGAAGCTCTTCTAGGTAGCGATATTTAAAGCCTTTCCACCCTTTTACCACCGCTTTTGTATATTCAGTTAGAAACTTATTCTCATCTAAATCTTCTTCAGGTTGATGAGTTTTTCTATTAAACTTTGTGCTTATACATCTTTTACGAAGTTTAATAAGTTCTTCTCTTGCTAAATAACAAATATCAACTGTCATACCCGCATAGCCTGGGTAATCTAGAGTAACAGTTTTACTTGGAGTCATTAGACTCGCTAGTGATACTGGCTGTTCGGTGCTCATGTAAAATTCCTCAAAAATTGATAACGCATATGGGGTATATTATATGGGACGAAAGGATAAATGTCAAGAAATATTTTTTATTAGGTGAAATGAAAAAAGGGGCCGAAGCCCCTTTTTATGAGTAGCATGTACTATGCGTCAGGAGTTATACCAACATATCGTATCTTGGTAATTTCATCCGTTGCACTAACAGTAGAAGGCAACGCATGGAAAGCAACCTCTACAGCTATTGTATCTTCTACATTTATTTGAGGTATTTCCATATGCACCTGATCCATATCAAAGAGTACATTTGGAGCAGTACCTCCTCCAATATCAATATCTAACTCAAACTGATTTGTAACAATAGCTCTTGCAGCAGCTGAGTTAGCGTCTAGGAAAAAGTCTGTAGATGTTCCTATATTTGTACCTGCATTGGTAGTATCTAAGCCTAGATAACAATTCAAAGTACCTGATACAGACCTAGCACCAGTAACGTGAGCAAATGGTACGTTTACAGATCCAATAGTTTCTGGAGTTAAGAAAGTAATATTATTACTTATTGTAATATTTCCACCAGTAAGTGTTAAACCATATTGTCCCGCATTACTTGTTCCAGTATTATTTCCTCCCGCAAAAGCTGTTCGTGTAGCTGTTCCTGCTTTAGAAAATAAAGAAATACTTGATGCTCGATTTCTAATATAGTTATTTGTGGCTATTACTGCTTCATCTACTATACTTGCCCCAATAGCAGCAGCTTGATTTGCTGGATGAGTTGCATGCTGGTCAATCGTCTGTGCAAACCCAGACCAATTAATTGTAGCAAGACCATCGATATCAAAATCAATACTCGCTTCATTAATTACGGCTTTTGTTAATTTATAAACAACTACACCGTCTGTTGCTGCTGTAGGAACCCCTCCCAATTGAAAGTAGAGTTCAAATTCCTGAAGAGCAGGCTTATTTGATTCGCTAAAGGCAATATCAACTTGGCTAGCAGTTTTTGTAAAAGTATCAAAAACAAAATCATTAGTACCTTGGGTATAACCATGATCGTCTGTAGTCATCATTGCCCACAGTACTTCTTCTACAGCATGGTGGTGGGTTTGATCATCTGCTGCTTGATTAGTGTTTAATGCTGAACCTGCAGCACTTTTAAAAGGTCTCATGTAAGTACTAAAACTAAACTCAGCAGGCGCAAGAGAGTCATTAAATAGTTGACGAGCTCGTTTACTATTTCCGCTTGAGTCTTGTGCTTCGTTTAGAGTTACCTCTGTGGTATTATTTCCTTGGCTGAAACTAAATCCGTCCAACACAGGAATTTCCCAAAAAAAGGTTCCAACTTTAACAAACATTTTAGTATCACGACTAAAAAATAGTTTATTGGGTGTTCCAATTGCCATAGTTTTCTCCTATGAATCTTGAAAAGACTTGGACGTGAACGTCTGTTCGTGCCAGTATTTTCTAATATCGAACCTCTACTTGTAGTTCTCCTACTCCTAAAGGCTCAAGTACACCTTCATCAGTATCAATACTGAGAATAGTGATTTGTTGCGTAGTAAAAGGTTTATTCTGAGCATCTACATATGGTAAACGATTATTCTCTTCTAAAACTGTTTCTACATCTTCCATTAACAAGTTTAACTGTTCTTGTGCATCGTCTTCGTCATTTACATAGCATCTAACAGTTACATTTAAAAAACGGTCTTTATATCCGCCGCCCTGATAAAGTCTTGACTCTGCTCCTGCATTTAAATGAATTGCCGGAAAGTCAACTACTTCATCCCAGAACTTAAGTCTGGGATGAACATTATTTTGTAGATCTGTTAAAAATTGTCCTGCCCCGTTGATATTCTTTAGCTTATCAGTAAGTGCAGCAATAATATTAGCTCTACGAGAAGTATAAGTTCTTGGTGATGTCATCCTCGTGTCCCATCGGGTATAATTCTTGCATAGTCTGCAAATTTACCTTCGACCAACCCTCTAGCTGCATCTCTTATACTCATTTGAATCAATTTATCAACATCTCTTCGAGGATCAATATTATAACCCTGTCCTCCCTTAGCAAAGGTAGCATAAGGAAATTTTTGATAAGTATAATTTATAATAGGTCTTTTATTTCTACCCACTGGAGGACCTACATGAGTAATATTAACACTTGCAGCCAGTGTACCAGTCCTATATACCAATCTTGGTGGTATCATATTCTTTTGTAGCATTGCAAAAACTCTTTGTTGTAATAAAACCTGCAATGAAATTCCTGCAACCTTAGGATTACGGGGTTGTCTCATAGGGCCTGGATCTGGAAATTTATTTTCTGGCTTTCTCGTAATCCTCCCTCTATTTTTTATTTTTGCTCCAGCTTTTGTATTTAATCCTTTTAGTATTCTGGGTTTTGATTTTCTCGTACTTTTAGTTTTTGTCAAAGGTTTTGGATTTCTACCGTCTATTGTGGCAGATCCTTTAGCGATTCTTTTTGCAACCATTGACTCTATTTTCTCAGGAGGTTCAGGAGAACCCCTTAAAACACTAATGTCTGTTACTCGTTCAAAAGCTTCTGTAAATGAGTTCTCTTGAAGCTTTCTAAAATTTTTAAAATCTTTTATTACATTTGTAGCTAACCCTCCTAACGACCTATTATACGTAGCAGGCTGATATTGCGCCTCAATAGTCATATTCAGTTTTCCTGCAGCTTCATTAAAGTCTTTTATCAGTTTAACTTCAAGCTCTCTATTTTGATTTATACCAGCTGTTGTTGCTGCATAAACATCTTTTAAACTCACTCCTTTTGCACCAATCTCTTTAGACAAGTCGTCTATACGAGTAATAACTGCCTGCATATAATTTGCTGCAGCAGATACTGCCGGCATATCTTTAGTTAAAGCTCTATGAAGTGCTATTTGTGCTCTTAGAACACTTATATTAGTATGAGCTAAATCATAATTATTTCTTAAATCAGGAAAGAGTTTTCTAAAAAATCTATTTAAAGTATTAAAGCTAGCATTAGAGTCTGGTTTTGTATCTGGATCCATAGAACCAAAAACACTTTCAATATTACTTTTTGTAAAAACAGCATTTTCAGCTCTAGGATCAGGTCCTTCAAGATCCAAAGGAAACTGACCTTTTGATCCTAAATTAACTCTATTTGAACCAGTAGCTAATATATCCTCTACTTTATCTGCTAAGGCATCAAAAGCTTTTTTATAGTCTCCGTCTAATTTTACCGTAGTACGTATCCAAGTCTGTTTTTGTAAAAGTTCACGAAGTTGTCTAGTATTTAACTCATTCGCTACTCTTCCGTAAGCAGAAGCCAGTCCTTCTAAAGTTTTAGGAAATCTAGACATTAGTAAATCTTATACAAGTCTAATACTCGCTTAATGTGGTCCGGAAAAGCGACATTGTTTCTTTGACTTGTAGAAGATTGATTCTGAATACTTGCTCCACCAAGAGTTCTTCTTTCTTTATGTTCGTCTCGTAAATAATAAGTAATTAAATCAAATACTGCTAATTTTAAATCATCAGGCGTAGCAGAATACCCTGCACGATAGGTAACTCTTACGGCACCAACACCGTGCTTCCAATTAAGACGCTTGCCAGACTCATTAGTTCTAACAATGCTGTCGGTACGCGTATCAAAATAGTATTCATACGCTCCTGTAGTAAGTGTAGTATACGATTGATCATATCCGTCTCTTTCTTGAACAGTAATAATACTATTAACAGGGCACTCCGTTAGCTGTACCGCTGGAGTATCCCAATAAATATCAAAATCTTCAATTTTGTTGTTTGAATAAAAGTCAACAAAACTATTTCCACAATAGGTTTTTACTAATTGACTCACAGAAACAAGAAGAGATTGAATCCTGACGTCCTCTTTAGAACTTGCGATTCCCTCTGTATCTTTATAATCCTGTAATGTAACTAAGTTTGCCATAAGTAAATTAGTAAAAACCTGGGGAAGCCGAAGCTCCCCCAAGTTTGCTGGTTATTAAGACTGGAAGTTAATTCGAACTGAAGGCTGGTCAGCTGAAGCGCCGGCCACGATTTCTTCAAATCCGAGTGATTGAG
>Ga0163180_10001075_pt1 | contig 15615 bp, 13 predicted proteins | sample AtlANTMetagenome_2_FD_109647 | JGI IMG/M metagenome (GOLD analysis project Ga0163180, IMG submission 109647) | Marine eukaryotic phytoplankton communities from the Atlantic Ocean - Atlantic ANT 4 Metagenome | ecosystem: Environmental > Aquatic > Marine > Oceanic | place: North Atlantic Ocean...
TCGGTGTCCGCGTCGGTGTCCGCGTCGGTGTCCGCGTCGGTGTCCGCGTCGGTGTCCGCGTCGGTGTCCGCGTCGGTGTCCGCGTCCGAATCAAGGTCCTCTATCGGACCACCTGCCGCAGAGGTATCCGCACCACCGACACCCACCTTGGTTGTTCCAGACGAACAAGACAAGGCCACCAAAATCCAAACCAAGGACACATGACTGGACACCAGTCACCTCCAACCGACTCAACGAGAATACAGCATTGCAGCCCATCATCGAAGAGCGCGGTCACTTTCTTGCAGAAACACAGGACTGGGACCGATGGTCACCGAGGCTCGATGAGCGACCCACTCCACCTGCTCGACCCCGTCGATCTCTGTCCGAATCAGCGCATCCTTGGTCACCGGCACCTGAACCTCACGAGAGGGTCCATCCGTCCACAGAACAAGGGTCTTCGAGGGGCCACCGCTGAGCTCATAGCCATAGGTCTGGGCATCCAGGTGGAGGTCCTCGGAGAGGTCCCGAATCGCATCGTGACTGCCCAGCATCTTCGAGAGAGTGGCATAGGCCCAGTAGGCCGGCTTTCGCTCTGCGTCATCTCCATCCAGCGGGTCTGCGTCATAGCCAACCAGACCAAACATCTGCTCTTGATCGGCGGTGTCGGTCCCCGAGTCACGGGTCGTATACCAAGTGAATTGCTCGGCACCCTGGGCAAAGGAGAGGATCGCAGCACGAACCACCACTGCGGCCTGATCCGCATGAGTCAGGCCCGGGGCAAATGCATCCGGGGCGGTGTGCCAGCCCAGCTCTCCCACCCAGATGTCCACATCCTGCAGGCCCGCATCATCCAGCTGTTCACGCGCCCCACAGATTTGATCGATCATCGAGGACTGATGATCTTCTTGGGTCTCGGGCATGGTGAATGGGTACCGGTAGGGATGGATCGGAACCACATCCACCGATGCCAGATCCGGCAGTAGGCCCAACAGCGCATCCAAGAACTCTGGGCCCGGCGTGTTGAAGGCCAGGTCCGGCCAGAAGAGTCCGCCCATCGCCACCACGGAGTCGGGATCTGCGGCACGAATCGCCGGTACTGTTGCGCTCAGCAAGGCAGCGTAGGCAACGGGATCTTCCTTGGGCTTCCAAAATGCCATGCCCGCATTCTGCTCATTCCAGATCTCGTAGAACAAGAAGCGATCCCCGTAGGTCTGTGCGATCTTGGCCGCATACCGTGCAAAGTCTGCGGGATCGCTCACCGGGTGGGTCCGATCTTCCGCATACGGCGGGTAGGCTGGGTTTCCGTAGTCCAGCAGTGCAACCCAGTCCGCGCCCGCAGCCTCGGTCACCTCCAGTACCCGATCCACCCCTGAGAGGTTCCACTGGTCCACCTCTGGCTCCACCTTGGCCCACGAGATGTCTCGCCGAATCACATGAGGCCCCAGCTCCGCCCACATTTGTTGTTCCTGAGAGCGACGGGCCACATCCTCCTCACTCTCACCCCACTCCAGGTGACTGGAGAGGCCCAGCCCGTTCACCATGGGCGCATCGAATTGAACCTGCTGTACACACCCCTTGGAAACGCCGGGTGTCTCCGATGGACCACATCCGGCGAGCAGCGCAAGAGAGCAAAAGACGGAGGCGATCGATCTGCGCAACATTGGACTCCTGGATGAAGCGATCATGTATGAGCGGGAGGGTCTCAGGCAAGGCCTGACTCACGATTGCACTCGATGAACGCCCGAGACCCACGCTGGGGGCACCCAATTCGCTACGGAGCGGCCTTCCCCCGCCCCTTGCGCTGACTGCTGGGTACCTGGCTGATGCAGGACACGCCGGATACGCAAGACACCGGCTTGGAGAGGCTCAACATCGAGAGGCGGGCAGTCCTCTGTGGTCTTCTCCACCAAGCCTGTACGATCACAAAGGGAAAGACATGAGCGCTACCGATTTTTCCGTCGACCTCCAAGACATCAAGTTTGTCGTTCACGAGCAACTGAATGCCTCTGCACTCTTCAGCCAGATCGACCAATTTGCAATGTTTGATGCCGACATGGTGGATGCAATGCTGGGCGAAGCCGAGCGGCTCGCCACCGAGGTCTTCGCACCGCTGAACAAGGTCGGTGACGAGGTCGGGTGCCAGGTCGACTCCGAAGGCAATGTCACCACCCCACCGGGCTTCAAGGATGGCTGGGATGCTCTCGTTGAGGGAGGATGGATGGCTGCCGGCGGGCCAGAAGAATTCGGTGGAATGCCCATGCCACATGCTGTGACAGTGGCTGCCCACGAGATGCTCACCGGTGCGAATGTCTCCCTGTCGACGTACCCTGGACTCGCCAGAGGAGTCGGACGCGTACTCGAAGGTTTCGCTCCGGATTGGCTCAAGCAGATCTCCGTGCCGCGCATGTTCGATGGTCGCTGGGGCGGAACCATGTGCCTGACCGAGTCAGGTGCCGGCACATCGGTTGGCGACAACCGAACCAAGGCGGAGCGCACCGATGAGGAGGGCACCTACCTGCTGACTGGCGAGAAGATCTTCATCACCGCAGGCGACCAAGACATCACCGACAACATCATCCACCTCGTCTTGGCGCGCGCGCCGGGTGCACCCTCGGGCGTAAAGGGCTTGAGCATCTTTGCGGTGCCCAAATTCGACTTCGACTCCGACGGCCAGCTTGGAAGCCGAAATGGAATCTTCGTTCGCGGCATCGAGGAGAAGATGGGGCTGCACGGCTCGGTCACCACCACCCTAGAGCTCGGTGGCGACACCCCCTGCAAAGGGTGGCTCCTCGGCGAGGAGGGCGATGGCATCTCCATCATGTTCCACCTGATGAATGAGGCAAGAATTGGTGTCGGCGTGCAAGGACTCAGTGGTGCATCTGCAGCCTACAACCTGGCGCTGGCCTACGCGAAAGAACGCATCCAGGGTGTCGACATCGAGAACATCCGCGATGCCGATGCTCCCCGGATTGCCATCGTCAATCACCCCGATGTCCGGCGGATGTTGATGTGGTGCAAGGTCCACGTCGAGACAATGCGATCCTTCCTGATTGGTACCGCGCTGCGCGTGGATAAGGCCGAGAACTTCCTTGAGGGAGAGGATGCCGAGCTGCAGATGGCCATCGCTGAGCTGATGACTCCCATCTGCAAGGCCCACTGCACCGACATCGCCTTTGATGTCACTCGGATCGCACTTCAGACATATGGCGGCTACGGCTACACCAAGGAATACCCGGTCGAGCAATACGTACGAGACACCAAGATCGCCAGCATCTACGAAGGCACCAATGGGGTGCAGGCGATGGATCTCCTCGGGCGAAAGATGCGAGCCAAGGGAGGCATGATCTTCATGGCCTGGATGGCGGAGACGAGTCAGGTGCTCGATCAGGCCAAGGAAACCGGAAAGCTCAATGCTGCGGTCACTGCCATGGAGGAGGCTCGCGATGCGCTCGCCAACTGCGCCATGCATCTTGGCGGTCTAGGCATGTCGGGCGACTACAAGGGCGCGATGCTTCAAGCGACCCCTTTCCTCAACATGTTTGGACATGTCGTTCTGGGACGCGAGGCCATCGAGCAAGCCCGCATCGCGGTGGAGAAGCTCGAGGGAGACATCACCGACTCCGAGCGAGCGTTCTACAAGGGAAAGGTGCTCAATGCCCAGTTCTACACGGCGAATGTGCTGCCCAATGTCACTGCCATCGCAAGTGGGATCACCAGCGGGGATGCCAGCTGCATGGATGAGGCCCTGTTTCAGGTCTGAGTCCCCCACGAATAGGCGCGTGAGCACCGCGATCTGACAGGGCTAGAGCTGAGTGGCCAGATGCTCCGCTGCTCGAGTGGCATAGGCCATAATGCTGAGCTGAGGATTCACACCCAGGGATGTGGGAAAGATCGATCCATCCACCACATACAGGCCTGGGACCTCCCACGTCTGCAGATCTGGATCGACCACCCCCATCTTCTTGCTGGTGCTCATGCGGGCTGTGCCCAGGGGGTGAAAAGCGGCCAACTCGAGCGCCATGGGGTCCAATGGCTGATCCAGTACCTTGAGGGCTGAGTCGAGTGAGTCATGGCGCTCCACGCCTGCGATCGGCAGGAAGATCTGCTGGGCGTCGGCCTGGAAGAAGACCTCGGCCAGGATCTGCAGCCCGCGCCGAACCTGCTCGAGGTTCCGCTTGGTCATCCAGTAGGTCATGAAGGGCCGACCATCCAAGCCCGTATAGACCCGACCCGCAGGATCATCCGAGACCATAAAGCCAAACACAGCGAGCCGACGGTAGGCCTCCATCACCTCGGTGAAGGCGCGGCCCACAAAGGGAAAAGCGATCGCGGTGTACTCGGGTGGAACAAACGCACCCTCGAACATGAGGCCTTCATCGGCGTAATCGTAGATGCCGTATCCCTGCGGCGTATCCGCCCAGCCATCCACTTCCTCTGGCATCAAGGCGCCTATCTTCGCACCCGGATGAATTGTCATATGTCGGCCCAGGTGCTTTGAAGCAATTCCATTGGCCTTCAAGAAGGGCACACCCGGTACCGCACCACAGCTACTCACCACCAGATCCGCGTGCACCGTCAGGCTGGGCCCACCGCCCTTCGGCGTCGCCACCACTCCGGCGGCTCGACCATTGGCTCGAAGCACCTTGTGGGCACGAATACCGGTATACAGGCGTGCACCGGCATCCAAGGCCCGAGGCACGTAGGTAATGTTCATGGACTGCTTGGCATCTCGGGGACAGCCAAACGCACACGCACCCGACTGGGCGCAGCCATCAATATTTCGACTCAGCGCACCGTGCTTCAGGCCCATCCGCTCCGCACCACGGGCGATGACCTTGCTCGATCCCCCCAGCAAGTGATCGGGCACAGGCTTCACGCTGATGGCCTTCTCGACCCTGGAGAAGCACGCATCCAGGTGCGCTCTGTCGACAGGCAGGCCTCGCTCCTCCCAGGCTGCCAGGATGCGCTCGGGCACCCGAAAGCAGGTGCCGGAATTGATCGTCGTGGTCCCCCCCACCGACTGACCGATGGGAATCGGAACCGAGGGTCTTCCCAGCGCCAGCGTGGTGGCACCTTCTCGATAGACATCCCGGAGGACGGCACCGGGATCTCTGGCAAAGCTCGCCGAGGTGTGGTGATGACCTTCCTCAATCATCACCACATCGATCCCCCGCTCGGCCAGCTCCGCAGCGACCACAGCTCCACCGGCACCGGTGCCAATCACTGCAACCTGGCACCGAATCTCTTCACTCGATGAGAGCGCAAACACCTGAGAGCTCGGTAAGCGCACCGGACGAACAGGATCGACATCATCGAGTCGATCCGCGGGGTATCCCACCTGCGCCAAGACCGAACGCTGCGAGAGGTGTGCGGGCTTTATGACCGTCAAAATCAGTCGCATTCCCAGGCGGATGATGGCCCAACCGCTCTCTGCTGCCGACTCAACCCACGCGGCCTGACGCTCGGGTGAGATGGACGTAAACCTACTGAGAAACCTTGGAATCGTCGACAATTGGAAGATTCTCAGACCCAGCCGGATCACAAGTCGCCCATCCCAGGACATGCTGGCCAGCATCAGCCCCAGCTGCCGAACCACATGCGCCTCATCTGGCGCTTGATTCAGCACCCTGCCCGGCGGAATCGTCGCCCGCACCAACGCCATGGCGATCGACACCTCAGTCGGACTCAGCGCGGAGGGCACGAGTATCTGCATTGGAACTTCGTATCCCGCTTGCCGATCGTCCGGAGTGTTACATACTGGGCATGGTTGGCTTCGATATTCCTTTTGCATTTGTGGCAGCCGGCGCACTGAGCTGGCGCTCAGAAGGAAAGCGGCCCGATCTGGCCATGTTGATGGGAACGGCTGGCATCGCGGTTCCGGCATTGGCCTACCTCGAAGGGTACCCTGACTGGGACCTGCAGTATCTTGTGGACCCTGCGACGCTGCCGCCGGGAGCACCGGCCCTGTTCATGTTGGCGATCGCCGCGGCCGCCTATGCCGGCACGAAGGTGGGCGCGTGCTGCCCCAAGTGGCTGCTTGGTGGCGTTGGGGTGCTGGTGGCCATCCTCATCGGCACACTACCCAGGACGATCGCAGTGGGCACCTACGCCCAGTACCACGCAGGAGAAGCCCCACCAATGGGGATGGACTGGCTCATGTTTGGACTGCCCTGGTTTGCCATTCACGGACTCATTGCGGGCTACTGCATCTGGGGCGTGGAGAAGACCCGAAGAGAGTCGACCGCCTGAGGGATTTGCACGACCTCAGTCCACCTCCAGCACACAGTCCGCCCGCGTCCCCTGGCGGTCCATGCGGAGCTCGATGTCCCGGGCACGACGCCGAATAAACCGACTGGGTCGAGATGCAGACCAGTCCTTTGGTGCCGGCATCACCGCAGCCAGTCGGGCTGCCTGCTCCGCGCTCAGCTCCGATGCACTCTTTCGAAAGTGATGCTGCGCTGCCGCCTCCACACCATAGATGCCTGGGCCGAACTCCACGAGGTTTAGGTAGACCTCCATGACCCGTCGCTTGCCCCAGATGCCGTCAATCCAGGGCACCATCACGATCTCGAGAGCCTTTCGAACCGGGCTCCGAGAGAGCCAGAGGTAGGCATTCTTTGTGGTCTGCATGCTGATGGTACTGCCACCCCGTATGCGCCTCCGTTCTCGATACTCCTTCCACACGATCTTCATCGCCAGCCAGTCGATGCCCCAGTGCTCACAGAAGCGATTGTCTTCGGAAGCGATCACCGCTCGCGCCATATCGGGTGCCACCTCCTCCAGTGGCACCCACTCTCTGGACACCGCCTCGCCGGAGAGTCGAATCGATACCAAGTGTGGCGTGATCACGACCGGCACGAACCGGAAAAAGACGAGCTGAAGCAACCAGAAAACCACCACCCACAGGCATGCCCGACTCAGCTTCTTGGTGAACTTCTTGGCCACATCCTTCCCGTATCTCCATCACAGGATAAGCGGCGCCACCGGAGATTCGCTAAATGCAAGCCCCGCTTCTCACCCTACCGCTGCCCACCGATGGTCTTGGCCTCACCACCAATGCCACCATCCTGAATGAGGGTGGCTGGAGTGAATTGATCCAATCCGCAGCAGCGGTTCTCAGCGAGCTTGAGGATGGGACAATTGCCTGGTTCTGTCCGCTGTCCACCGGAGGAGAGTCGCAGGATGCCTCCGCGTTGGTGGGCTTGATCTTCACCCCTGCACCGCACGCTTGTCAGTGGGATGCACTGCCCATGATCTCCGCGGGTGTACAGCCACTCCCAGACATGGCATTTCCTGCGCTGGTTCGATCCCAAGGACAGGTTCACCGCGTATGGCTGGATGATGCAGACGGGCCGGTTTGCCTGTACCTGCATCAAGACAGTCCAGAGTCCGAAGTCGAGAACCTGGCCGTGCAGAGCATCGAAGAACTCCACGAGAGCGAGCACACCAATCTTCCTGCCCTCCGGCTCGACTTCGAAGACATCGAGCTTGAGCCATGCACAACCCTAAGCGGAGACAACCCAGCGGACTTGAATCCCGACGAGATGCACATCGAGCGCCTAAAGATCGCCTTTGTATGGCAGTTTGCCTACATGGTGGTCAGTTCGGATGACAACGTGGATGAGAACGAAGCCCGCTTCATGCAGCAGCTCTTTCCAACCCCGCTTCTACAGAGTCTCGATCTCGTCGACGAGCTCGGTGAGTTCAAGGAACCCGCCTTTACCTTGGCCAAAACCGAGGCTCTACAGATCTTGCCCGGCGCGCTGAGCATCCCAGACCGAGTAGAGATCCTTCGAACACTGCAGAAGGCCGCATGGGCAGATGGCGTCTTGCTCCCGCAAGAGACCCGCGTGTTCCGAATGGCTCGGCAGCTGCTGGAGGTGCCCAGAGAGGCGCTGGACTAGTCCCGACCGCTGAGGATCACCAGCGCTGCGATGGTTCCAGGAACCCAGCCAAAGATCGTCAAGATGCTGACGATGACGATCGATCCGCAGCCACAGTCCAGCACCGCCAAGGGTGGAAAGAGCAAGCACAGCAGGACCCGCATGCAGCCAATATTGGAACGTCCAGCGATGAGATCCTCCCCGATTCGATATGGATCAGTCTCAACACGGTAGCACCTGCGTCAAGTCTTCAGCATCTCACGGGCACGTGCCCGTTCCTCAAGAATGGAGGCCTCCACCTGATCCATGAGCTGCTTTCTATGGGAGATATCCATCCCCTCGGTCAGAATCGGCTCCCCCACACTGACGGACACCTGCCCAAAGGAGATGGGGTTCCAGCCGGGCGGCAAGACCCTCTGGGTGCCAGCGATACCGATGGGAATAATCGGAACGCCCGCCTGCAGAGCCAGCATGAAGCCACCCTTCTTGAAGGGCAGCAGCGCATCGGTTGGTGAGCGCTTTCCTTCGGGAAAGACCAGCACTACTCGCCCCTCTTTGATTCGATTGGCCGCCTGCTGAAGACTGTCGATGGCCTTGTCCCGGCGATCGCGGTTGACCGGAATCATGCCAACCACCCACAGCGCTTGCCCAAAAATTGGAACCCAAAACAGCGAGTGCTTGGTGACGAATCGAACAGGCTCTTTGGAGAGGCCGATCAACAAGGGCGGGTCCAGGTTGGACTCATGATTGGCCATGAAAATGGCGCCCTTAAAGCCGTTCAAACGTTCAATATTGGACGTCTTCACCCCAGTGGCGCCGCTCAGCCGAACCACCGCCCAGCCCCAGAAGCGACCGATCCGCCACCAGGCCCAGCCCGTTCTATCGACCAAACCACTGATGCAGATCGCAAGGCTGATAGCCAAGGTGAAAATCAGAACCACCGGCGCAAACATCGCTGTCCAGAGAACACCCATGGCTTTTCGGTATGAGACAGGCTGCCTCCGGGCAAGTCGTGGCCGATCAAACGCAGGGTGCATACAAATCATGCATGCATCGCATTCTTCCTTCGCTTGTCCTGCTCTGTGGCTGCCCCGACTACACCCTAAAGGGCGCCGCAGAGACGGTGGCTGGAGACTCGGCAGCACCCGTCGAAGATGCGCCACCTGCCCCTGAGGACAGCGGAGATCCCGCAGACGAGGAAGACAAGGAAGACTCCGGCGACATCTCCATTGAGGACACCGGAGACCCTGCAGTGGAAGAAGAGTGTGATGGCGAGGACAACGATGGCGATGGTGAGATCGACGAAGGCTTTCCCGACACCGATGGCGATGGAATCGTCGACTGCCTTGAGACTTCCTACACCATCGACATCGCGCTGACGGTCGACGATGTGTGGGAGGGATGGGTGGATGGTGTGCGAATCGCCGAAGAGCAGGCCGGATGGAACATTCTCGATGAGTACAGCCTGACCCTGGACTCCGGCCCGCACGTGATCGCCATCCACGGCTGGGACACTGGAGCGGCCATCTCCGGGCACCTCTCCACAGTGGCCATCGATGGTGTCATCGAGCACATGACCGGGGACGGCTCCTGGAGAGTGGTGGCCAACGTGGCACCAGAGGGCTGGCAAGAGGTCGGCTTTGACGACTCCAGCTGGATAATTCCGATTGCGTGCATCGATGTGAGTCCGTGGTCGAGCTGGCTGCCCAGCATCTTGGACGAGGGTGCGATCTGGACTTGGTATGAAGTCGAAGGAAACTGCCGAGATCCATCGGCCTACGGCGATGCCTTCTACCGACTCGCATTCACTCTTCCATGAGCAAGCTCCTCTCGAAGCGTCGGGCTCGACGAGCGCTCCTGGGAAGCGTCGGACTCACCTTGTTGCTGTACTGGATGCCATTTGGCGAGGTCCTCTCCTACCCCTTGGTATTGCTCAGCACGCTCGCACACGAGCTTGCACACGGACTGATGGCAGAGCTTGTGGGCGGAGACTTCCAGTCATTTGTGCTCCACAGTGATGGCTCCGGCGCGGCACGCTGGAGCGGAAACCCCAGTCGACTGGACATCGCACTGGTGGCGGGTGCGGGATTGGTCGGCCCCGCTCTGGCCGCTGCGGGCTGCTTCATGGTCGCCAAGCGCGCGCGGCTGGCCCGCGTGGCACTGGTAATCTTGGGCCTGCTTCTGGTCGCAGCACTCCTCTTGGTGATCCGCAATGCCTTTGGGTGGCTGTTCGTCGGCGTGGTGGCTGCTTCCTGCCTGGGCATTGGGGTGAAGGCCTCGCAACAGACAGCCCAGCTCTCCTTGGTCTTTGTGGGTACGCAGCTGGCACTCAGCGTGTTCTCCCGCGCCGACTACCTCTTCACCGACACCGCCCGCACTGCGGATGGCGCGATGCCATCCGACGTCTCCCAGATCGCCAATGCACTGGTCGGTCCGTACTGGCTGTGGGGTGGACTGGCGGGATTGGTGAGCTTGGGAGTCCTCGCTGGAGGTCTGCGAAGCTTCCTTCAAGGTGCGAGAGACTGACCGCACACGGTAGGGTCCTGATGTGCAATACACCAATCCAGTCCTGATCATTGGCCTGAGCCTCCTGGCGGCTGCGCTCCTGGCACGGGTGTGGAAGCCAAAGATGGGGGAGCCCACCCGTCCGCAGGCGACCTGGCTGACAGATGCAGCCATCGCGATCGCGCTGGCTGTGGTGGGCGTGGTGATCGTGAACCTGATTCACTCGCAGATGAATCCGCGCTGGCTGCCGATGGGCCAAGACTGGCGAGAATTCGTGCTGCTGGCGCTCGACATCCAGTCGGGTGGCGCACACCTTCCGGTCCCGCAGCGCTATCCGTTCTACCCATGGCTTGCGGTTCAGCTCTCCGAAGCCCAGGGGCTACCGGTACACCTCGGCCTGATGCAGCTGAGCCTGCTGTGTACGGGCCTGATGCCCGCAGCGCTGTACACCTTGGGTGTCCAGCTCACCCGACGGCCGGTGGCCATTGCAGGCGGAATCCTGAGCCTGTTCATTCCGACAGTCATCGCCATCCTTGGTCCGCCGACCGACTACCTGATGCACGGGCTCATCCACTTGCTGTGCCTGAGCGCCGGTGCGGCGGCACTGCTGCGCGGTGGCCCCTGGCGCTTCACCGGCTGGGGACTGAGCCTGGCGCTGCTGATGGCTGTCACCATGAAGAGCCTGCCCGTGCTGCTGATGGCCGCCCCCCTGGGCCTGGTGGCATTGTTCCTGGAGTTCAGAAAGTCCAGGTCGCGTGCCGGCTGGAGTGCACTGGGGCTGATCCTTCCAGGCCTGCTCCTGTGGCAGCTATACGGCGGGATCCAGCGGTGGGTCCAAGAGGCCTACACACTGGACTACAACGTCTACCGGACCCAGGTCGTGGTCGCCCGATCACATGGGCGCACGACCACATTCCCTTCCGATCTCGGCTGGCACCCCACCGATGAGAAGCAGATGGGGCACTGGGGGGTGGGGCGAGAGGGGGCGTGGACAAACCTGCCAAAGACACTCTCCTTCCTCATGCGTGGACCGCAGCACAATCTGCCTCAGTCCCTGCGCTTTGAATCGGCAACCGAGGGCTTGGCACGCGCCATGCGACTCTCTGGTCCAGGCTGGCTCTCGCTGGCGCTGCTGGGAATCTTGGCGGTAGGTCGCAGGGGACGACCACCATGGACTGGTCGACTGCTCGCCATCGGCTGGATTGGTGGGATGACAGCCGCCCACCTGATGGGGGTGATGTCCACGCTGTACATCGCTCGCTATGCATTGGTCCTGCTCCTACCGCTGCCCTTGTTGTTGCTCGGCGGCGGTGAATGGATCGTCTCGCGCCTGGTACCGCGGGTCCACCGGGACCACGACAGGCCGTGGTGGTTGGTGGTGGTGGCGACCAGCCTTGCCGTTGTACTGGGCAAGACGGCGCCCGGAATGCAGCCAATGATCGAAAAGTCCACACCGGAAGCAATGGAGCTCAGTCTCAATGTCCACGAGTCATTCTGGGACTGGCGGGACAGCCTGACCGCTTCGGATGTGGTGGTCGATCTCACCGAGAACCTCATCGTGTCCGACCTCGCCGCGACAACGGGGGCGCGGGTCTTCACTGTGAAGTCCGACACCACAGACGTGACCCTGCGTGCCCACTACCAGGGCAGGCGCTTCTTGGTCCTGCCGGGGTGTCTCAACATGGGTACGGCACAGCGAGTCTGGACACCTCAGGGCTCCCAGGACGGTCGCCTGCAGGCGATCTGGACACACCTGGTTGAGGACACCGACCCTGAGGCCGTCCTGCGGGTTAGCCGACAGCCATGAAGATCGCCGTAGTCATCCCCGCATACAACGCCCACGACACCTTGGGCCGTGTCCTCTCCGAGATTCCCCAGTCGCTGCATGCCGGTGTCATCGTGGTGGATGACGGGAGCACGCCGCCGCTGGAAGCGCCCGGCTTTACCGTGCTCCGGCACGAGCAGAACCGCGGATATGGTGCCGCCCAGAAGACGGGGTATCGGGCAGCCTTGGATGCCGGTGCAGAGCGCATCCTTCTGCTCCACGGAGATGGGCAGTACGCCACCGAGGATGTGCTGGCGCTCTCCGTTCCCCTGGCCGCATGCGATGCCGCCATCGGCAGTCGCTTCCTGAACATGGCCTCCAACCAGATCCCCAGCTGGAGACGGTGGGGAAACCGCACGCTGACCTTCCTGGCCAACCTTCGGTATGGCTCCGATGTCTCCGAGCTGCACTCGGGTGCCCGGGCATTTCGAGCCGAGACCCTGAACTCAATCGACTTCGAGCGCTTCTCCGACAACTACATCTTCGATCACCAGATGCTCTCCACTCTGCTCGACCGCAAAGCGACGATCGGAGAGAGACGGGTTCGATGTGCCTACGACGAGACAGTGCAGTCCATCGCTGTAGGGCCATCGATCAAGTACGCCCTGGGTGTGATCCGAACGATTGTCCGACCCCCGCCGCTTCCTTAGTCCCAGAGACCACGGTGAGTGCGGTACCACTCGATGGTCTGCGCCAAGCCCTCTTCGATGGAGACCTGTGGCGCCCAGTCGAGCTCGCGGCGGGTGGCGGAGTCATCCAAGGAGTAGCGGGCATCCTGCCCCTGCCGCTCCGGCCCAAACTCGAGGCCGGGTGCGCCCAAGATGGTGGCAATGTGATCGGCCATCTCCCGATTCGGCCTGTGGGACTGGCCCGCCAGGTGCCAGCAGGCGTCCCCTCGGAAGTGGGCAAGGCCCTTGAGCACTCCTCGCGCAAAGTCCTCGACATGCAGCCAGTCACGAATGGCTAGCCCCTCCCCATGAACCGGAAGAGGCTGCCCGGTCAGTCCCGCCAGAGTCCAGCAAGGAATCGCCTTCTCCGGGTGCTGACGCGGACCGTAGTTGTTGGTGCACCGCACGATGGCTGCAGGAAATCCATGGGTGTGACGCCATGCATGGACAAGTGCCTCCCCCGCGACCTTGGATGCGGCATACGCATTTCCCGGCGCCATGGTGGCATCCGGCGTGTAGGCCACACCCTCCGGCGCAGACCCAAAGACCTCATCGGTCGAGATGTGAATGAAGCGCTCAATGCCTGCAGCCGCAGCCTCTGAGAGCATCACCCGGGTGCCCACCACATTGGTCTGAAGGAAGACATCTGGGGTGTGAAGGGAGCGAGCGACGTGGCTCTCTGCCGCCATGTGAATGACCGCATCCACCCCACTGAGTGCAGACCTCACAGCCGCCGCATCACAGACATCTGCAACGATGAGTTCGTGCGACACGCCATCCAAGAAGGCACGACGCCCCGCATAGGTGAGCTTGTCCAGCACCACCACATCTCTGCCCTCCGCAGCCAAGCTGCGAACGATCTGGGAGCCCATGAAGCCAGCCCCGCCTGTGACAAGGACCCGCTTCACTTCCGCCACCCATCGATGTGCACAAGGGAAGTCATGGGCAAAATAGGTATCCCGGCCGACGGGCAGGTGCGATTCAGTCGGACGTCCAGTTCCACATCTCATGGGTCGGTGGAAGGAAATCAGCCATCTCATCCTCACCGAGAACCCACCGCAAATACGCCGTGGTCACCGCTGCAATCTCCGGGTGTCCCTCATCTGTCGAGAGGTATGGATCTCCACACTCCTCGTTCTGACCACTGACCAGATCGCAGGCATTGGAAAACACATAGTGACCGGCATTCTGCAGAAGACCCAGCATCTTCGGTGCCTGCGTCAGCCCGTCATAGATGGGCCCCACCTGCTCCTCCACCGTGGTCAAGTCATCGACCGATCCGCCCAGGACCATCGTGGGCACCTGCACCTTGGATAGGCCGCCAATCAACACCTCATGACCCGCCGGAGCCATCGGTATGGCCGCCCACACACGCGCATCCGATCCGCTCCGATCCATGTCCGGGTTCTCGGCCACATGGGCTGCCGCCTCATCGCAGAGCCAGTCATCCATCTCCTGACAGTGGGCCGCCGTTGCATCCGCATCAAACTCCGCGCCCGCCACAGCCATGGTGGTGTAGCCACCAAAGGAGTGACCACTGATGGCAAACCCACCTGCGGGATCCACACACCCAGCGAGACCGGACACCACATCGTCTGCAGACTCAAAGAGGTGGTCCACCGAGTCAGAGATGTCCCACGGGCGCCGGAAGACAAGCTCGGGCTTTCGCTCCTCGTCATTGTCAAAGGTGGTGTTCCCCGTGTGGTCCGGAGCGACGATCACAAAGCCATGACTGGCGAGGTGCTCCGTCATGAAGATGGACTGCCAGCGCAGACCAATATTACCGTGCGAGAAGGCCAAGACAGGTCGAACCTCATCGCACAACGGCGCGGGGGCATCCAAGGCGATTCCAGCAAATTCACCCATGTAGGGGTACAGGCGCGTACTCGCCGAGTCCGTCGGATACCAGACCTGCACCACCAGCTCGACACCCGTCCGACCAACGATGGTCACATCCGTCGTGCCCACCGCATGCGGCCCCAGCACATCGGGTGGGGTCACCTGCGAGGAGAAGGGTGTCGCAGTGTCCGCATCGGACTTGTCCGCCGATGGCGCACACGCCACAGCGACCAAGGCCCATGCAAGTCGCATCAGTCGGAGAGCTCGCCCACCAAAGACTGAATGGAGTCGCGGGCATCTCCAAACAACATCCTGGTGTTCTCATGGAAGAACAGGGGGTTCTGAACGCCGGCATAGCCAGAGCCCATTCCTCGCTTGAGGACCACCACCACGCCCGCCTTCCATGCCTCCAAGACTGGCATTCCGTAGATGGGACTGCTCGCATCCGTCTGGGCACCTGGATTGACGATGTCATTGGCGCCGATGACCAACACCACATCCGTCTTTGGCAGATCGTCGTTGATCTCGTCCATCTCCAAGACGATGTCGTAGGGAACGCCGGCCTCAGCAAGGAGCACATTCATGTGTCCGGGCAGGCGACCAGCGACCGGGTGAATGGCATAGCGGACCTCCACACCACGATCCCGCAGGATTCGGGTGAGCTCATTGACCAAGTGCTGTGCGCGAGCCACGGCCATGCCATAGCCAGGCACGATCACCACGCTCTTGGCTGCCGCAAGGTCGGATGCAACCTCCGTGCCCTGGGTCTCTGTGATGTCTCCCTGCGGACCTTGATCGGCTCCGGCAGATGGCTTGGAGTCACCGGTTCCAAAGCCGCCGAAGACCACGTTCCAGATGGAGCGGTTCATCGCCTCGCACATGATGTAGGAGAGGATGGCGCCCGAGCTTCCCA
>Ga0163180_10001076_pt1 | contig 15614 bp, 7 predicted proteins | sample AtlANTMetagenome_2_FD_109647 | JGI IMG/M metagenome (GOLD analysis project Ga0163180, IMG submission 109647) | Marine eukaryotic phytoplankton communities from the Atlantic Ocean - Atlantic ANT 4 Metagenome | ecosystem: Environmental > Aquatic > Marine > Oceanic | place: North Atlantic Ocean...
ACTGTTGAGGTCCATGGTGAGTGTGGAGGAGAACTGAATAAGCTCACCAGCATTTCTACCGAGACCCTCAGCAAAACCTGGCACGGAGACCGCTCTGAGGGAGAGGTATGCTACTCCCTGCGAACCCGCGCGCGGCGCCACTTTGATCCGGAAGACTGGCTGACACACGACATTATTGTTTCCGTTGATCTCCATAACGAGAGCAAGGAACCCTTCGAATTCGAACGGCTCTTCCTCGATCTCGGGCATTTTTCCATCTTTGAGCATGAAGGGCGCCTCTGGTCCAACGCGTGCAGTATTCGCATCATGGAAGATGATGAGCACGGCAACGACATAACCTACAATCCAACGCCTCTTCCACCGGCTGCTGATGCACGCGAAATTGCCCATGCGCGCGCTGGGAAGGCTCACCGTTCCACCCTTCGCCGGGCATTCGCCTCGGTCATTGACGTGATTAACTGAGCCCTTGTCATGAACGCACTATTTCTGGCAGCTCCTCCCCCCTGGCTTTCTGACCTCCTGAAATCAGAGCTTCTCTGGAAGATCCTTGGTGCTGCGGCAATCCTGCTCGGCGGCTTCATCGTAATTTCAATTCTCAACAGGTTCTCCCTGCGCATTTTCGGACCCCGGCTTGGCCCCCAGGGGGTAATGGTCCTGAAAAAGGTCATCCGCTATATCGGATTTGCCTTTGTGGGCATCCTCGCCCTCGGACAGGTAGGCCTCAATCTTGGCGCCATTCTTGGCGCAGCCGGGGTTGCTGGCATTGCCATTGGATTTGCCGCACAGACCTCTCTTTCCAACATCATCAGCGGGTTCTTTCTTATTGGGGAACGACCGTTTGAGCTTGGAGACATCATTGAAGTAGATGGCATTAGCGGAACCGTTGATACCATCGGCCTGCTTTCCCTTACCCTGCGCACCTTTGACAACCGCTCGGTACGCATCCCCAATGAAACATTGGTAAAAACCAATGTGACCAATATCACGCGTCATCCGATACGGCGTTTCAACCTCGATATTGGCGTCTCCTATGACGAAAATATCGGACACGTTCTCAGCGTTCTTCAGGACGTCTCCGAACAGAACGTGCAATGTCTTGACGAACCTAATCCACTCATCGTGTTTACCGGATTTGGCGATTCCTCTTTGAATTTCATGCTTGGGGCCTGGTGCCTCCAGGATGACTACGGAACTCTCCGCAACACCCTGCCCCGGGAGCTCAAGGAGCGTTTTGATGAGGAAAATATCGAGATCCCCTTCCCACACATGACTCTGGCTGCAGGCAAGGCCCTGGGACAGATACCGGTGAAGGTGATTCCCGAAGACAGAACGAACGGGAAAACACCATAAAGGCACTTTTCAACTGGTCACCCCGGAACTTCTCCTCATCGAGACCTGAAAAGAATCTACGACCACCTCTGCCTATTCCCACTCGATACTGGCAGGGGGCTTGGTTGAGACATCATACAGGACCCGGTTAACCCCTGGAACCTCATTCAAGATCCGATTGCTGGCCTCTCGTAGAATCTCGCAGGGCAACTCAGCCCAGTCTGCCGTCATGGCATCTTCGCTCACCACCGCTCGTAGACTTACTGCAAACTCATAACTTCTTTCGTCCCCCTTGACCCCAACCGTCTTGACAGGAACCAAAGCTGCGTATGCCTGCCAGACCTTGTCATACCAGCCGTGAGATCTAAGGCAACTGATGAAGATCGCATCACACTCCTGGATAATGCGAAGCCGATCCACGGTCACCTCACCGGGACAGCGAACCGCCAGGCCAGGCCCGGGAAAAGGATGCCGGTGCACAATATCGTGTTCAATACCCAGGGACATACCTAACTCCCTGACCTCGTCCTTGAACAACTCGGCCAGCGGCTCCAGAACCTTGCCTTCTGCCTGTAGCTCGAGAATCCTGTCCACCCTGTTATGGTGGGTCTTGATCTTTGATGCCTTGGTCTTGTCATTGGAGGCACTCTCGATCACGTCAGGATAAAGGGTTCCCTGCGCGAGCATGTCCGCATCGCCTACTGAATCCCAGAAGACCTCGATGAACAGGTTGCCGATGATTTCGCGCTTCTGCTCCGGATCGGTCACTCCAGCCAATTCACCCAGAAAGCGCCCTGACGCTTCCACGGTCTCTATATCCACCCCCATTCGGCGGAAGTTCGCCCTCACCTCATCCCCTTCATCTTTTCGAAGGAGTCCATGATCAACAAAAATAGCACGCATCCTGATTCCCGACTCCTTGAGAAGAACCGCCAGAACCGTGCTGTCGACTCCGCCACTTACGCCACACACAACCTGCTTTTCACCAACTATTTCCCGGATCTGCTCCAATAGCTCCCGCTTGAAGTCTTCGATCCGGAATTGCTGCAACCCATTGGCCTGCTGCAGGAAATTTCTCAGCACCTGCAACCCTTCATGACTGTGGGTCACTTCCGGATGAAATTGAATTCCGAAAAAGGAATCCCCCCACTGCAAACTTACCGGGGTGCCCTCCTGGTTACGTGCAATCACCCGACATTCGTCAGGAAGGTCATTTACCGTATCGGAATGACTCATCCACATCTGCGAGTCATTCGATACTCCCTCAAAGAGCCCTTCACTACATTCAGGGTTCAGTGTAGCGGGCCCATATTCCCGCCTGTCACTCGCCTCCACGGTTCCTCCAAACTTGATGTTGAGCAACTGCATCCCATAGCAGATTCCCAATACCGGCACCCCATACTCCTGCAAGCGCCTGAAATCGATGTCGGGTGCACCCTCCTCACTTGTGCTCCGCGGACCTCCCGAAAGAATAATGGCCCCTGGTTCCTCGAGACTGTCAAACTCCTCAATAGCGTGAAGCTTCGCAAGAAATCCCAGCTCCCTGACTCGTCGCACGATGAGCTGGGTATACTGCGAACCAAAATCAATAACAGCGACATACCTGCGTTCTTCCATGAGCGTAAGGGCTATAAATTATTCCGGCTACCCTAGCTGATCGGTTGGTAGTTCGTCGGCTCCTGCGTAATGACAATGTCATGGGTATGACTTTCACGCAGCCCCCCGGGAGTAATCCGCACAAACTCACTTTGTGAGCGCAGGCTTGTCAGGTCTGAAGCACCCACATAGCCCATTCCCGAACGCAGCCCTCCCATAAGCTGATAAACAACATCCGCAAGAGGACCCTTGTAGGGAACCCGCCCTTCTACACCTTCCGCCACCAATTTTCCACTGGCTCCCTGTCCGTAGCGATCCCCAGCCCCCTTCATCATCGCCCCCAGTGAACCCATCCCACGATAGGTCTTGAAGCGGCGCCCTTGAAAATGAACTGTTAATCCCGGGCTCTCCCGCGTCCCTGCCAACAGAGAACCCAGCATCACGATATCCGCCCCAGCAGCCAGCGCCTTCACAATGTCGCCCGAGTAGCGAATACCCCCATCTGCAATAACGCAGACACCATTTTCCCGACACCACGGCGCCACATTCTGAATTGCGGTAAATTGAGGCATTCCCACTCCCGCAATCACACGGGTGGTGCAAATTGACCCAGGACCTACTCCCACCTTTATGGCTCGTGCTCCAGCGGAAACAAGATCACGCGCTCCTTGCTCTGTTACCACATTTCCTGCCACCACGGGACGATCAGACAGCGATGCCAACTCCTCAACCACCTCGAGAACACGGGAGGTGTGCCCAGTTGCCGCATCTATGAATAGAGCATCAGCTCCCGCCTCAATAACGGCTTTCGCCCGTTCCTCCCAGTCCGCACCAACCCCAATAGCAGCTCCGCAACGCAACTGACCATTGGGATCCTTTGCCGCATGTACAAAAGTGATCTGCTTTTCAATATCTCCCCCGGTGATTAATCCGACCAATCGACCCTTCCCATCAACAAGAGGCAACTTCTCAATCCGGTGCTCGTAAAGAATCCGCCGAGCCACCTCCGGGGTCGTATCAGGAGAACCGGTAACCAGCTTTTCGCCGCGGGTCATTACATCCTCTACCTTGCCCGCGTCATTCGCAAAATGACGGATATCCCGTCCTGTCACCATTCCGACCAGCAATCCTCCCTCGTCCACTACAGGAAACCCCGAGAAACCCTGCTCTTCCATGATGACCTTGAGATCCGCGATCGTCGTTTCTCCCCTGACCGTCATTGGCTTCTGGATCACCGCACTTTCCGAACGCTTGACCCTCGCAACCATTGCCGCCTCCTCCTCTACGGTACAGGCCCGGTGAATCACCGCCATTCCCCCTTCCCGGGCAAGGGCCACCGCAAGCTCCGTTTCCGAAACGGTGTCCATGGCCGCTGAGATCGCAGGAATATTGAGGGATATTTCCCCAGTCAGCGCCGTATTCAGTTGGGCTTCCGTCGGCAAAACCCCACTTTTCCGAGGCACTAGAAGAACGTCATCAAAAGACAATCCCAAAGTCAAATCCGCCATAGGCGAGTCAAGAGAGGAGCCAACAAGTTATCAAGCCTAATAAGTGAGAGCCCTGCCATTCCCGAACCGGACTTATACCCTAGAAGCACCTCCCTCGCTCCAGGAATTGGACGGAGGACGCACCCCGGGGCCTCGTGAATTCATGAGAAACAGCAGAATGGCATGAATTCTGCTTCGAAAACCCTCGCTTAGAACGAGAGAGCTGCCATAGTGAAGGTAAGAACCTGAAAAGGCGATGTCCGGCCCTTCTCTCAACCAGAATTTCAACCAGACGCAGACTCTGGCGCCCCAGATGCGCCAGAGCCTCGAGGTTCTGCAGGCCAACACCTTGGAATTGCAGCAACTGCTACAGCAATTCCTCGAGACCAATCCCGTCCTCGAGCACGAACTTGCCAGCGTTTCCCTCGACGAACTGGACAGCAAGGCAGCAGATCCCGATCCCCTCCTCGAGCAACCTGACGATGACCTCCGGGAACTCGCCATCATGGAACGTCGAGCCAACGGTTCCTCCAGGGATGACGAAGAGCGCCGGGAACATCTCTACAGCTCCATTGTCTCCCCGGAAACTCTTCAACAGCACCTTCTGGACCAACTCAATCTGGCGGCACCTGACCCGGATATCCGAACCGCCGCAATGGCACTTATCGGCAATATGGATGAGCGGGGATATTTCGACGAAGCTCTCAGTGAAGTTGGACGACGACTGGGAATTGACCTCGAGGATCTGGAGCGATCCAAGATAATGCTCCAGAGTTTCGACCCTCCCGGGATTGCGGTCGAGGACCTCAGGGAATCCCTCCTTGTCCAACTCCATCGCTCTGGCCGCCTCAACTCACTGGAGTTCCGCATTGTCGAAAATCATCTCAACGATCTCGCCCGTAAACACTACCCGAAAATAGCGCAGACATGCAGCGTAAGCGTGGAGAATGTGGTAGAGGCCGCAGCTCATATTGCACAACTCGACCCTTCTCCGGGAACATCGTTCGACCCATCCGGCAATCCCTATATCATTCCCGATGTCTCCTTCGAAAGAAACGCAGAGGGCGAATGGACTGCCGTATTGACCAATGAATACCTGCCCCGCCTGAGGCTTAGTGATACATACAAGGACCTGGTCGCCACCAGTCCGGACCGCAAATTACGCAGCTATCTACGCAACCAACTGCGGGACGGCCGCACCCTGATAAAGGCCCTGGACCAGCGTCAGGCGACCATTCTTGCAATTTCTGAAGAGATTATCCGGAGGCAACATGAGTTTCTCGAGAACGGTCCTCGCAGCCTAAGCCCCCTGACCATGAACGAGATCGCGGACTCCATAGAGGTGCACCCGGCAACCGTCTCCCGCGCGGTAGCGGGCAAGCATGTCCGCACACCCCATGGCGTTATGGAATTGCGACGCTTTTTCGCTTCTGGTTACACGACGGCAGAGGGTCGAACGGTCTCTAATGAAGGGGTCAGGGAGGCTCTCCAGGCCATCGTAGAGGCCGAGAACGTCCAGAAACCCCTCTCGGACTCAGCGATCCAGAAGGCTCTTGCTGGACAGGGGCTCAAGGTAGCCAGACGCACCGTCGCTAAATACCGCGAGCAACTGAACATTCTCCCCAGTCATCTCAGGAGAAGCTTCTGATCTTACCATTGGCCTGACGCCCGGGACCTGCTCTAGGATCTGACCTTAAGTCGTTCTACTGGCCAATTCATCCTACATCTCACAGGCATTCCCCGGTCGAAAGTTACGTAGTTCTCGCGCCCGCTTACATGGAACATTTGACAACTGGCGGTGCCGGGACGAAAACCCATCACACCGCACACATGACCGAAGATACCATCCGCAATGCTCTCACCTCCGTCAGGTATCCGGGATTCTCCCGGGATATTGTCTCCTTCGGTCTGGTGAGATCCATAAAGGTGGAAAGCGGCATCATTTCAGTCGAAATCCAGGTCCAGACCCGGGACCCGAAGGTCCCGGAACAGATATTCAATGGTTGTCACGAGGTCCTCGACGAACTAGCCGGCGGCCCTGAAAAGGTCCAGATCACCATCGATGTCCAGGACCCTCCCGGTGGAGCCAATACCCCCGGAGGTGTAGGAGGCAAACAATCCATCGCAGGTGTAAAGCGCATCATAGCGGTCGCCTCAGGTAAGGGCGGGGTAGGCAAGTCCACCGTGTCCTCAAACCTGGCCATCTCCCTCTCCAGGCAGGGACTGAAGGTGGGACTATGTGACTGCGATCTCTACGGCCCCTCCATTGCCCTCATGTTCGGAGCAACCGACCAGCAACCAGTGGCCGACGCGAGAGAGCGCATCGTGCCCATTGAAGCACATGGAATTAAATTGATGTCGATGGGGTTTCTCCTCGGAGACAGTTCTCCCGTTATTGTAAGGGGCCCCCTTGCCACCCGTTACACCCAGCAGTTTCTTCAGGAGGTCGCCTGGGGTGAACTGGATGTCCTCATCCTCGACCTTCCCCCCGGCACAGGAGACATCCAACTCACTATCGTTCAGACCATCGCCGTTGATGGAGCCGTTGTGGTTACCACGCCCCAGGAAGTAGCTCTTATTGATGCCCGCAAGGCAATCAGCATGTTCGCCAAGGTTAACGTCAGGATCCTCGGCCTGATCGAGAATATGGCCTGGTTTGAATGTGACCAAGGAACCAGATACCATCTCTTTGGTGAAGGTGGCGGCCAACGCGAAGCGGTCCGGTTGGACGTTCCCCTTCTTGCACAGATTCCCATTGATCCTGAAACCCGGCGCCGATGTGACGAAGGCGAACCCGTGGCCTTGCTGGATGGATCTGAATCCGCTGTTTCAGCCGCTTTTGAAAAAGCTGCTCAGGCGCTCCCGGCTGCGATCAGCCAGTGACTTGCCGAAAGGATTTCAGAGTGAAGCCATGCTCCACTGCGCCAGGACAGTTCTGCTGAGCGAACCTCAGGAAAATACTAAGCGGCATTCTGCTCGACTGCCTTAGGCAAAGAGCTTCTCCACTGCCTGCGCCTTGACCAGTTCACGAGGCTGATTGAGATGATTATAGACAATCGTTTCCGGTTCAATTCCCACGCTGTGGTAGATCGTGGCGAGAACCTCACTCGGGTGCACCGGAAGTTCCACTGGCGCTGAACCTGTCTTGTCAGACTTGCCATGAACATATCCACGCTTGATTCCCGCTCCCCCGATAACAGAAGTGTAGCAGTAGGGCCAGTGATCCCGCCCATCCGCACTGTTGCCATTTCCTGAGGTGCTGACCCCCTTCTCGGGAGCGCGTCCAAATTCCCCAATCGCAACAACCAGGGTTTCATCGAGCATGCCCCGTTCATCGAGGTCTTCAAAAAGTGTAGCGAGACCACCGTCAAGCATGGGACCAGACTGATTCTTCATTCGTTTACTGAGATCCTTGTGATGATCCCATGAATGATTATCCGAATTGGCTACCTTCGGCCACACCACCTCCACCACGCGGGTACCCGCCTCCACCAGACGACGGGCCAGCAGGCAACTCTGCCCGAAGGTATTCCGTCCATACCGGTCACGTAACCCATCACTCTCCATTTCGAGATCAAAGGCCTCCCGGGCCTTACCCGAAACGATCAGGTTGAGGGCCTGTTCGTAGTAATTGTCCAGGTTGAACTTCTCTACTGCCTTCTCAAGAGCCGGCATCTGATCCTCAATCGTCTGACGAAGCTTGGCTCTCCGACGCAGACGTGTAGAGAAGACCTCAGGGCGAAGTTGGAGATCTTCAACATTGATCCCGTCCATCTTATTCATCTTCATGTCATCCCCTGGAGGATACAGGTAGTAGGGATCGTAGGCCTTTCCGAGAAATCCGGCAGTACCTCCCTTTCCTACCACATTGCTCTCCTGCAGAGGTCGCGGAAGCATGACAAAAGGAAGCATCGGCTCATCCGTTGGCTTGATCCGGATAATGTTTGACCCGAAATTCGGGAAATCCTTGGGCGAAGGCGGCTCAAGCTGCCCGGATGGGCTTACCTTGTCCGTAGTATAGCCCGTCATGATCTGGTAGATGGCCGCCGTATGGTTAAAGAGACCATTCGGGGTATAGCTCATCGAGCGGATCGTCGTAAACTTGTCATTCACCTTCGCGAGCTTGGGAAGGATCTCGGTAAAGTGAATACCCGGGATCTGGGTAGGAATGGTCTTGAAGGAAGATCGAATCTTGTCAGGCACGTTCTCCTTGGGATCCCACAGATCGAGATGGCTCGGCCCACCCTGCAGGTAGAGCAGGATCACGCTCTTGGCCTTACCCCAGCCATCCTTGCCTGCGTGTGGACTCTCTGCCGACTGATCCTGGGCAGCCAGAATGTTATTCAGGGTCATCCCCATCATGCCAGCCCCTCCCACTCGGAGAAAATCACGACGGGTGTGCCCCAGATGAGAATCGCATAGATCGCGACCCTTTGCGCCTTTGATACGGAACATATTTATTTCAGGTAGCGCGGGACATTGGCGACCCGCATGGGTTGATTCAGTGATTAAACAGGAAAGCGGGGTTGTTTATCAATGCCCAAGTGAGGTCCTGGGCGGCAGTAAGCCGTGGATTCTTGGCCTGACGGGCGCTCATCTCCACATCCTTACGGAAACTGATAAGCCGGGGATCCTCCTCAATGGGGATTTCCGCGTATTTCAGGGCTTTTTGGAGCTCTTCCATCTTTTTATCAGCTGGAATCGCCGGGAATGGCCCTTTTGTCGCCCAGAGACGGTTCTGGTATTCAGCATCCGCTTCGGCGATCCAGTCCATCAGTCCCTTTTGCTCTGTTTCGCTGCGCTCCCCCACGGCCTTGCCGAACGCATCCGCCACATGTGAAGGGATCCCAAAATGCAGAGGATCAGTGTCCGTGGTTACATAAACACGGAAACGCCCTAAGGGGTGACTCTTGAAGCGACAGAGAATCCCGACCGTGAGTTTCACCCCCTGCTCCGAATTCCCCTCGATCACATCCTTGATCCGGTAGACCGCACGCTGCGGCACCTTGTAATTGGTCCCGGCCAAGGCCCACCCCTTGTTTCCTCCGTCCAGATTTCCGTCAAAGGTGCGCTTCACGTCAAAGTCCTTCTGGGTAAAGGTGGCCTTCGCATCAGCAAAGCCGATTGGCATTTCCTTGGCTCCCTCTCCCTTCCCCTGCCACCGGGCCTGCACCTCGGTAATCACCATATTGCCATCCTTGCTGAGACCCGGCCCACCCCGGAAGCCAAGATCGGGCACGACCTCGATCATAAGCCCTGTGATCCCCTGCAACTTTGTGTCCAGCGAAACCAGGTAATCAAAAGCCCGCTCTCCGCCGCTTCCCCGTACTGATCCATCGGGAAGAATCTCAACCTTGGACTTGTCCGTGGCTGAAACCGAAGCCGGATTCAAGAGGTGCCACCTGGTGGGAATTTCTCCCACTTTGGTCTTGGAAGCAAATTCCTCGACCTTGGCGGGGAGACTGGCGCCGTATTCAGCAACGGCATTCTTCGTTGCATCAATTTTCTTCTGACGTTCCTCTTCAAGCCTTTTGCGCTCGGCATCGTGCTGGCCCTGGTAATCGCTGATATCCTTCCGCGCCTTGGCGATACCCGCATCCCGCCTGGCCTCACGCTCCTTGCGCGCGGGCTCCGACTCTTTTTCAAGCTTGGCCAACTCAGCTGCCATCGCCTCGTGGTCGCGCTGGATCATGGTCCAGTTTTTCTTCACCACCTGGATCTCTGCGTCACGTGGCTCACGGTTGAGAACCCGGAGGTAGATTTCCCTGATGAGCTTGGCATCGTCCTTCTTCTCCGAAACCAGCTTCGCTATTGCATTCTTTGGATCAGCAATCGCATCGGCAATGTCAGGACCACTCAACAGGGCCATAATCCCACTGAGTTGAACGTCATTGGCCCGGTCACATTCGCAGGCACTCTCCCGGGTTGGTCGGCCCAGAGTAGCCAGCAATCCAGTCTTCGTATCCTGCTTGGCATCAATCTGGTTTGCCTGCAACTTCGGCGCGGAACCAGTAACCGCATAAACCGCATCATACAGGACTTCCGCTGGAAGGCGGCGCGCCTGCGCATGAGAAAAGTTTATCTGGTCATCTTCATTCCATTTGTTGGTAGCCAGAGAAAGCTGGTATGTCCGGGACTTGCAAATTTCCGCTATCAGTTTCCTCACATCAAAACCTCCTTCCACGAACGTCCTGGTGAGATAATCGAGGAGTTCCGGATTGGAGGGTGGGTTGCCCGCCCTGATGTCATCGAGTGGCTCGATCACCCCGGTTCCGAGCAAATATCCCCAGACCCTGTTCGCATAGCTGCGGCCAAAGAACTGATTGTCGCCCGCCGTAATCCAGGCTGCCAGTTCCTCCCGTCGGGTAGCACCCTTCTCCGGGGTAGCTCGCGGCTTCTCGTGCTTCACCAGATAGGGGAATCCTGGAGGGGTCACCTTCCCGGTGCGTTCATGCTTCATCTCTCCTTCACCTGCATCCTTCGTGACTTCGTAAAGCGGCTTGGCTCCCTCTACTGCGGTTCCGCCAATATTCTGCTTAGGTGCATTCTTCCCATCCCTCTCAAGCTTGATCTGGGAAAAGTAGGCTGCGATCTCATAATACTGGTCCTGGGTCCACCTCTCAAAGGGATGGTCGTGGCACTTGTTGCAGTTGAATCGAGTCGCCAGGAAGAGATGGGTGGTATTCTCCATGAGGAGGTCAGGTGTCCTGTGAATCTTGAAGTAGGATGCCGGAGGGTTCTCCTTGTTCGATCCGGTGGCAGTAAGAATCTTCCTTACAAAGACGTCATACGGTGTGTTTCCTTCCACTTCCTTCCGGATCCACTCACGATAGATCTTGGCTCCCTCTCCTCCCAGGAACTTGCTGTTCACCATCAGCATGTCAGCCCACTTGTTTGTCCAGTGCTGAACAAATTCGGGCGACCCTATGAGGTCATCAATCACTTCCTCCCGCTTGGTCTTTGAATCGGTCGGGTCTGCCATGAACAGCTTCAATTGAAGTGGTTTAGGCGGGAGACCGGTCAAATCGAGATACACCCGGCGGAAAAACTCTTCATCGCTGCAGAGATCACTGGGAAGAATCTTCATCCGCTCCCATTTCGCCGCGACTAATTTGTCGATTTCACCCCGGGATGGTTGTTCCACCCATTCAAACCCACTGCGGTCTCCCATTACAGTAAGGGTCGTAGCCGCATAGGAACCTTCATAGCGAGCGAGGACCGGAGCCTCTCCCCGGCGCAGGGTTGTCATCAATCCATAGTCATCATGAATGGCAACATCCTGGTTGGCGCTCTCCAGAAAAGACTCGCGAGTCACATCACGCGTTGATCCATCGGCATAGGTAGCCACTACGCGGATCTGCTGCTGCCCCCCCACCTCCTGGATCACCGGATTTTTCGGGGATACCTCAATCGACCTCACGACTGGCTTGGGATCGGAGAGATTGGAACCACTCAGGATCCAGTCCCGGATAATCCGGTAATATTCCGAATCGGGCTCAGTCACCTGCTGCCCTTCGTGGGGAACCGCTCCAGTCGCCTTTAGCAGCATCAGGCTGTCATCAGGGGAAGCATAATTAACACGGCGGGCGGAAATATCATCCGTGAAGGCCCGGACATCAAAGAGCGGATCGTAACCACGCAGTGAAAGCTTGAATCCATTTTTGCCATCCTTGGCACCGTGACATGTGCCCGCGTCGCACCCCATTCGACTGATCACCGGTTTAACGTCACGCACGTAATCCGGAACATATTGCTTGCCTAGGTTCCTTACCACCACCTTCGACTCGGCCCTGTTATCTCCGATCCTGACGGAAAGCATGCCATTGCCATCCCTGAGAGGCTGAACCCGTCCCCGGGCACTGATCTCGAGGATGCCACCCGCTTCATCCGGAGTTACCTGGCGGGTCACATCAACCACGCCTCCATCCTTGAGCCGTGCGGTAACCAGAACCTGAATATACTGGTTGGAACTGTCGAAGAGGATCTCGGAAGGCTCTATGGCGAGTGAGGCGATTTCATCCGCCGGGATCTTTCTCTCGCTGAGTTCCGCGCGCTTTCCCCTTTTCCGGTTGAGAGGCTTCTTTTTTCCATCCTCACGCTGGGACACCACCTTGGCATCCCCGATCTCCACTGGCAGAAAATCTCCCTGCAACTTGCCGGTTTCAACCTCGATGAAGCGGACTCGGCCATCGGCCCCCGCCGCCGCAAGAGTCTTGCCGTCGGGGGCAAAGGCGAGAGAAAACATTTCTGTATCCGGCACATCAATGGAATGCAGAACCTTCACCTCCCGTGCCCAGTATCCCTCCAACTTCTGCTTCTCCGCCCCGCTAGGAGTCTTGTTGAAGATGTTCTTAATGTCACCGGGAATACCACTATCGTAGTCGGAATGGTAAATGGTGATGGTTCCAGCACCATTGAGACTACTCACCGCCGCAGCCTTTTTCCCATCCCCATTAAAGGCGAGGTCCCAGATTCGTCCCGGCATACGCGGAAACTTTCTAACCACGTTGGCATTGTCTCCAATCTTACGAGCCGTCTGTCTCTTGAGCCGAAAAACCTGCGGTTGCCCGTCGGATCCTCCCACGAGAACCTCATCCTTGGAAGGGTGTCCGGCAACTGCAGCAATACCTCCCTTCAGTTCCCCGGGGGTGATCGAAGTAAGATTATCGATCAATCTCTCCGTTTCCACCTCGGTATGCTTTGCCGTCATGTCACGGCCAACGCTGATCACCTGCTTGCCGTCCCGGGAGAACACCGAATCAAGAACCCAGTCATTATGGCCACCCATGAAAAGCACCTGCTTCCCATCCGAAACCTGAACCGCCCGCAGGGTATTGTCGCTGCACCCGAAGGAAACCAGCTTGCTGTCTGGAGACCAGGCAACCCCATAGACCGTATCGTAGGTTACCGGGACAGAAATCTTCAGAGCCTTCTTCGAGACATCCCAGACCTGAACCTCGCCCATTCGCCCGGGCAAACCACCGGTCACGGCAAGCATCGTGCCGTCGGGAGAAAAAGATACGCTTTCAACACGCTCGGAGAGACCCACCAGTCGTGCAACCAGCCCGCTTCCATCCGCCTTGTGCAGAAGCACCTCATGAAATCCTGCCACCGCAAGCAGGGCTCCATCAGGCGAATAATCCATGGAGGTAACAATCGGGGCCTCCAAATATACCGGAGGATTTTCCATGTCGTATTTCTGAAAGGCATTTTCAGGAGTGTCATCAACGGCTCCTTCTGCGATCCACCGCTTGATCAGCGCGATCTCGGTCTCATGAAGAGCTTTGTCCCGGGGAGGCATCTCAGCCTTGCCGTTCTCGTCCGGAGTAATCTGCTCAAGCAGGAAGCTGTCTCCAGGTTTGCCGGGAAAAACAACCGCCTCCCCGCTTTCTCCACCCGCGATCAGGCGTTTTACATCCGTGAGGATATAATCCCCCTTCGCCTTGGCAGGTTGATGACAACCCTGACAACTCGCCTGCATCAGAGGCCGGATCTCGTTCCAGTAACTGACAGGGCGAACAGCCGCACCCTCATTTTCTTCTGCGCTACAAATTGAAGCAACCGGGAAGGCCAGGCTGGCGGTCAACACCAGCAACGAAAGTGTTCCTTGGATTAATCTCATGGGCATACCTGCGAGTTGTGAAAATCTGGCAGCCAGAAATCCTTCTTACAAGCCAACCGTCCTGAATTACTCCCTTCAGAGGACAGAATTGGCACCTTCTCCTGATCATTATCAAAAACTTTCTCAAAATAAGGGGTGTTTAGCAGGGACGAAGCGATCTCTCTCAAAAAACAAGTTGGACCTGTTTTCACCATGAAAGCGCACGATCTTTAATCGGGGCCAACCTACGAAGATGATCTTCGGTGGATTATCCCCGGCACCCTTGCTCATCTCCCTGCTCCAACATAGACTCCCTCCCGAAGTCCCGCTTTGGAGGGCATGCTTGCACCGCTATCTAATCCCATTCTCATAGCCCGCCAGGCCGCAGTCATCCTTGTGGTCGCGATCTCGGGAACTATTTCCACCCCAGGTCAGGAAAAGGGTAGCGCTCCGCCCGCAGTGAGCGGAGCGCTCTATCTCGATGCATGGCAAATCGAGAAAGAGTTTCTGGTAAGCCCCCTTGCCCTTCAGCAATGGATCGACCTTGGTCTTGAGCCAGACTCGAAAATAGGACCCGGGGAGAAAGAAGGCCTCAAGGCTACTATCGGAAAGTTCCTCGCAGGAAAATGTCCTGTCACAATACAGGATCAGGCTCTTAGTTTTACCCTGGACCGGATTCACTTCATTGAACCGGACGCAACTGAGTTTTCCCTCATCGAACCAGAGGCGACAGTCTCAGTCCGGGACATCAGGATCAGCGCTATCTACGCCACGCCTAACTCCGATCCGCGCCAGGCTCTACAGGTATTCTGGGACCTCCTGCCCGAAGGCTCTCCCTTTGTCAGTGTCAAGGTGGCTGATGCCGGGGGCACGCGTAACTTCAACCTTACGAAATTCAATCCCACCCTTAACATCCGGGGGAGATATCGCCCCGGCGCACGCAACCCTCCACCGCCTCCGCCACCCCTCCCCACTCTTACGGCAGTAGAACCGGTCAGGATTCCATGGCTCAGCCTTGCCCTTATTATAATTCTCTTCCCTGCAGGATTCATCCTCTTCCGGGCAAAGGAAAACCTGCTCATCCGTCTAACCCTCATCGGCCTCATTCTTCCTGCCGCGATTGTATTCAAGGGGGTTGGCATTCCACTCCCCGGAAAAACATCCTCAATGGTCATCAGCGATGCCGCCGCAGCCCGTATTATGGATCCTCTTTTGAGGGGAGTATACCACTCCTTCAACTATCAAAACCGCGATCAACAGTATGAGGAACTGGACAAAGTCGCAGGAGGAGAAGCCCTCACCCCCATATTTCTCGAAGTCCAACGAACCCTTCAAAGCAGGGAGCGCGACGGATCAAGAGTCCGGGTAAACGATCTCCGTATCGAATCCTCCAAGTCCTCCCCTCTCCTGCAGAGGCCAGGTTTTCAAACTCTTTGCGAATGGGAAGTGAGTGGCCGGGTTGGTCACTGGGGCCACTTTCACGACCGCCTCAACCTCTACCGCGCTACTTTCGTGGTCGAACCCGTGGAACAGAAATGGAAAATCACCCTTCTGACCCTCCATGATCGCCAAAGGGAGCCTGCGCCTTCCCTCGTACCAGA
>Ga0163180_10001079_pt1 | contig 15600 bp, 22 predicted proteins | sample AtlANTMetagenome_2_FD_109647 | JGI IMG/M metagenome (GOLD analysis project Ga0163180, IMG submission 109647) | Marine eukaryotic phytoplankton communities from the Atlantic Ocean - Atlantic ANT 4 Metagenome | ecosystem: Environmental > Aquatic > Marine > Oceanic | place: North Atlantic Ocean...
AATGGGTTGGTAATGATAACTGCAAATGAACCAATACAAACGACAGATCCTACATCTGGGCTTGCACGTCGTCGTCTTACTATTCCTTTTGATCGACCTTTCCTTGGTAGTGCAGCTCAACAACGCACCTTAATAGATATGGATGATAACGGAGAACCCTTTGGTGACTTCGCTGATTTACTTCCAGGATTGGTCAATTGGGTATTAGATATGCCTGAATTAGAAATGCGTGAATACTTAATGGAAACTAATGGTAAAGTTCCTTTCTTTGCTAAACATCATAAAGAACAAATATTAAAATCTAATCAAATCATGGATTGGATGGAACATTGCTTAATCTTTGAGCCAGGATCTTCTGCTCCTGTTGGATTAGCAAAACATTCACAACCAGGATCTACAAATGTCTTTATGTGTTGGGACAAATGGTTATACGCTAGTTACTGTGAATTTTCTCGTGGTTCAAATAGTAATATCCTTGGTCGTAGTCGATTTGAAACATTGTTAATGGATGTTTGTATTCATCAGTTGCGTTTAAATATTTATAAATTTAAAGATCGTAGAGGAATGAGAGTAAAGAATATTGCTTGTCGTACTTCAGATCAGAAATTTACTGACTATCCTTCTATTATTGAAGTTGGATTAAATAAAGATAAGTGGAGAAAAGAATATGGTGATGTTTTAGATAAAAAAGAAAAAGAAGAAGGTAATTAAGTATTACTATTTTCTTTTAATCTGTGTATATTTGAATAAGAAATATAAATTTAATGGCTAAAAAACCTAAACTTTTATGGTGTGGAGATATTGTTGCAAAAACAGGCTTCGCTCGTGTTACAGAAAATGTTCTTCCTTTTTTAGCTAAACAATTTAATATTGTTGTTTTAGGAAATAATTGGTGGGGTGATCCAACTCCTTTACAGAAGAAATACAAAATGTATCCTTCTTCTAATCGTTTTCAAACTGCTCCATTTGGAGAACAAAGAATTAGAGAGATAGTAGAAATAGAAAAACCAGATGTCATCTTTAGTATTAATGATATGTGGATTCTTAATGCTCAATATAATCAAATAAAAGATCATCATAAAAATAAAAAATTTAAATTTGTAGGCTATTCACCCATGGATTCTTATGGATGGGTTGGATGTATTGCAGATACTGCTAACGATTGGGATGGCATAATTTCATATACTCAATTCGGTGCAAGAGAATTTATTCAATCTGGTATTACTAAGCCAATAGCAGTGGTTCCTCATGGTGTAACTCCAGGGCAGTTCTATCCCAAAGATAAAAAAGAATGTAGAAAAGAATTAAATTTACAAGAAGATATTTTTATTGTCTTTAATGGAAATAGAAATCAATTCCGTAAACGTATTGATATAACGATTGCTGCCTTTGCTCAGTTTGCAAAAGATAAACCTGATACACAGCTTTACTTACATATGGGTAAAAAGGATCAAGGTTGGGACATTATGCATCTCTTTGATAGAGATATGAAACGTCAAGGTCTTGATCCAAATAATCGAATTATATTAACTGCTGATACTGAACAGCCTCCTAATGTTGAAGTTGATATGTTAAATACAATTTATAATTGTGCAGATGTAGGCATAAATACTTGTAAAGGTGAAGGATGGGGGCTTGTTAATTTTGAACATGCTGCTTGTCGTGTCGCTCAAGTTGTTCCAGGGCATACTTCTTGTAAAGAAATATTTGAAGGTTATGGTCGTTTAATCAAATGCCCTCATATAGATACTGATACTAATTATGGAAGAGAAATGCCTTGTCCTTCCACAGAACATTTGGTTGAAATTTTAAATGATCTTTATGAAAATAGATCTAAGTTAGATGCTACGTCTGAACTTTGTTATGAAAGAGCTTTAGAAAAACAATTTACTTGGGAAGTAATAGGTGCTCAATTTGCAGGAATCTTTCAAGATGTAATAAAAGGTGTAGATCATTCTGTAGATAAACCAATACCCAAAAAACGAAGAAAAAAAAGTAAGAGGACTATTGGTCATGATGAGTAAATATAATTACCGTCCTTGGGGTTGGTGGAGAAACCTATATAAAGGACCAGGCTATTTAGTTAAAATTATTTTTATTAATGATGGAGAACAACTTAGTCTTCAGACTCATAAGCATCGTAGTGAAACTTGGGTAATAGCTGATGGAGAAGGTGAAGTATTTTGTAATGGATTTTGGCAACATGCAAGAAAAGGTAAATGCTATCACGTTCCTGTTAATTCAATTCATCGTGCTAAAGGAGGTAAAGGAAATCTTTTAATCGTTGAAACTCAACATGGTGACAAGCTTTCTGAAGATGATATAGAAAGATTAGAAGATGATTATGGAAGAGTTACAAAAGTTAAAGATGACACAAAAACATAGAATAGCTTATTTTTTCCTTAGTAAAGAGTTAAATTACACTTCTATTCTGAGTCACATAAGACTCAATAAGAACATAGAATAAAAATGTAATTTAGCCCTATACTTAAGAAATATTAACTCTATTCTATGTTTCTCTGACACATGCCTCATAATTATAAAAAAATGCCACCTCTTTGGTATTTAGAAGAATTGTTTGAATTAAGTGATGACTATGATAGTGGTTTGTCTTGGGCAACTAAACAAAGCCGATATAAAAAAGGTGACGCTGTAGGTACCAAAAATAAATCTAATGGTTATTACTTTGTATCTATAGATAATTCAAGTTATATGGTTCATCGTATTGTTTATTATTTAAGAACAAAAGAATGTCCTGATTCTTTCTGTATAAAACATAATTTTTCTAACAAGAAAAAAGACAACAGATTAGAATTAAAACCTACTTATATGTCATATGGATGAGCTTGATAAGCTAATAGAATTTTCTGCTTCAGGAAATAATTTTCGTTACTTTCCTGATATTGATTCAATGTCAGAAAAAGAATTAAATGAATTTGATTACTATCGAGGATTCCCTTGTCCTCATGGACATAATATTAGAGATAAAGAAAACCATTGGTGCTATCACTGTGCAATAAAGATACAGTCAAATATTTGTGGTTTTGATATAAATTATATTTATAAAGATTACAAAACAAAATATCACCGTATATGGAAACATATAAATGTAAAAGATCCAGAAGAATGTTGGGAAGCTAGTCTTCCAGGGAAACGTGGTCCTCATCGAGTTTGTTTTCCTTCTTATCGTTCACAATATAGCTGTCAAAAATCAGAAAATACTACAGCTCATAAAGCTATTTATCAATGTGCTTGGGGAGATATTGGTAATATGTTTGTTACTCGACTATGTGGAAACCCTTGGTGTCTTAATCCTTTACATATGACATCTAAATGGAATAGACGAGCAATGCCAAAAAGAATAAAACCCTTTTATCTAGATTTTGAAGCTGAAAAGTTAATGAGAATGAGTAAAGCAGAATTATTACATCGAGAAGATGAAATTATCAAAGAAGATTATAAACCTACTATTGAACATCCTTTAGTTGTCAAAGATACTCCCGATTATGATGAAGGATAGAATAATGTTTTTATATAAGAATGTCTCGGAACCAGACCACTCAAAGATCTAGGACAGCTAATGATCCTTTATTGATTGGTACGTTTGATGAAACATCGATACGTTATTTAACTGGTAAATTAGGTCCAACAAATAGAGTTTCTTCTACTGGATATGGTGGAGGAACTTATGATCATTGGTTTAAAATAAAAATCGAAACAGAAGCTTGGATCATATTAACAAAAGGAGGAGGATCTGAAAAATGGTTTACAATTTCAGCCTATGATTTAAATAAAAATTCTATTGTAGGAAGAGCTATTTTTGATAAAGATAGTATGCCATCAGTAGTAGATGGAAAAGTAATGAACCCTTATGTTGGAACTATTATGTCCACTGGTTCAGATTTATATAATAATTTTGATGCTAGAAGATTTGATAAAGGTGATTCAAGATATTATCCTTTAAAAATAGGTGAATATTTAATTTGTGTCTCAAGTACTTTAAGTACTCCTCTTGATTATGCTGTAGGTATAGTTATAGAAATGGCTGATCCATTTCCTGTATTACTTACTGAAGATTATGATCGTTTAATTTTTGAAAATACTCCTGATCAAGATGACATCATTTGTGATACCACAGTTAACTATACTGGAGCTGAAGATCATGAACATTCATTAACAGAATGGAAAACTGCTTGGAGTCGAGAACGACAGCCTTATGAAAAGTTTCCAGAAGTACTTGTTCCTTTAACTACTAAACCATAAATTATGTCTATTAACCGTATTTCAAATTATCCTTATCTTGGATTTGATGATACTGTTTATGATGATATTTTACTAGATAGTAAAATTGCTACTGAAGAAAGGAGAATGGAATTAATGGACTCTAATCTTTATACAGAAATTCTAGATGATCAATATGATCAATGGAAATATAGACAGAATAAATTAGATCTTTCTGCTAGATTTAAAAAAGAATGCGAAGAAATTCCTTATTTACAACAATGTAAACTTTATGATTGTTAATAATGACATTGCGAACAACAAGAGCGAAGAAAATACAGACGACTCTTATTGGAAAACATATTTTGAAGATGAGACTATTTCCGTGGATGCGTACAAAAAACGGTTACATATGGCTCGCAAGTATGGCAATCAGCAAAAGCAACAGGCAACTCAACGATTGGACAACTTTAAAAAAGAACAAACGAGTACAGAGATTGAAGTTATCTTTGACAGGTAGGTTTGGTCCTAAATCTCAAGCTATAGCAATTAGACAAGTAAGAGATTGGATGAAAGAAATACCAATTGGAGATTCAATTACATTAAGATGTGAATCTTGTGTACCAGAAAAACAATTTAAGATATGGAAAAAATGGTTTTTAAAGAATGAAAGTAACAAATGGAAAATAAATGATGAATATAAATCTTTCTTTTTTTATAGATGTGATTAAAATATATTTAGTATCAATCATTAAAAATGGTTAGTTTAATTCGTCCATTGCTTTTTAAATTTGTTAATACTCCTCAAGTCAAGCAATTGATTATTGATTTATTAACTAAATTAGCAGATTCTACAGATAATACTGTTGATGATAAAGCAGTTGTTTTTATTAAAAATGGTTTATTTCCAGGAGCTAAAACTTCTAAATAGAAGAGAACCACCAGACAGCTCCTTTTTCTGTATCTATATGATCACGTAAATTTAATGCGTCATTTTTATGTAAGGTGACGCATTCTCTATGTCCATTAAGTTCATAACACATATTAACCTGTACATTTAATTTATTTTTAAATGTCATGATTATAGACTAAAAGTTGATTGCTATATTCTACCAATGGATGAAAAAATAAATAAACAAGAAGATAAAAAAAGTTTATTTAAAAAAATAACTGATGCAGTTCCAGATAGAGAAGAACAATTTGAACTTGTCGGTTTAGGGGTCAGATTATTTTTGTTGACTTGGGCGACTTTGATGTTGTCATTATCGTACTTAGATTTAAGTAAGCTTGGTATACCACAACAAAAAATAGATCCAACTTTTATTGCTAGTGTCTTTGTTGGATTAGCTAGTTCCTTTGGAGCTTCTATTACACAAAAAGGAAAAGAAAATGGAGGTAAAGCTGCACCAAATCAAGGTATTACAGCTGCAGAAATGAAAGAAATATTAGGTAGTTCTCAAATTGTGCGAATTGAACATGCTCCTCTTAAAATAATTACAGATAAAAAAGATTAAATTAATGTTCTTTGATTCAATTACTCTGGTTACAGGAGGATTTGATCCTATTCATAGTGGACATATACAATATTTTGAAAATGCTAAAAAATTATCTGATTGTTTAGTCGTTGGTTTAAATAGTGATAAATGGTTAATTAATAAAAAAAGACAATATTTTCAAACTTGGAAAGAACGAGCAAATATTATTAGTCATTTAGATATGGTAAATATTGTTATAGATTGGGATGATTCAGATAATTCTGCATGTAGAGCAATTCAAAAATGTTTTCAATTAACTAATAAAATTTATTTTGCTAATGGTGGAGATCGTAGTTCGGATAATACTCCTGAATTAGATCGTTATGCTTTAGACCCAAGAGTAGAGTTTGTCTGGAGTGTTGGAGGTGACGATAAAATTAATAGTAGTTCTTGGATATTAGATGAGTATTACCAAAAAAGAGAATCAATTTGCAGGTGATAGACTTTTAATTAAGTAATGTAAATAATTAAAATGTGGAAACTTATTTCATTTTTAATTCTACTGTTTAGTCCATTATCAGTAAGAGCAGATCTTGTTCATAAATTATCAACTAGTACTTCTTTGACTGTGGGCGGAGCTACAACAATCGGAGAACGGATCGGTTCAACGTATGCAGTTAGTGGAAATAATGTGGCAGTGAGTTCAGCTGATGGTTCAGTCTTTGGTGGCTTAACTGCAGGTTCTGCTACAGCCGCACCAACAATGAAAGCTGGTACCTACGATATTGGAGTTGATAATTCAGCCTTCAGTTTCTCAGAGTCATATACACAAGGGGACGCTATAGCTGCAATGGGAGCTGGTGTTGATGTTAGTTCCGATGGTCTTGTTGTAGACATGCCAGCTTTTGGTAATACCACAACTCAATCGGGTGGTGTGAAAGGTTCACTCGCAGGTACTGTTGTAAGTTCTGGGATTTTGACGGTAACCGCTGGAGGCGCAAACACCCTCGCTGTGGGCCAATTTGTATCCGAAATCTCCGTCAAATAAAGTAAATGAAACGGCTATTATTGCTGTTTATATTTCTTGAAACCCCTGTCTTTGCAGTCCCTGTCGTCCCAAATTTTCAGCAAGGATCTCTCACGTCTCATACTGAGACTACTAGCAAAGTAACAGAGGTAATTTCAGTTGTGGAGTACCAGAGTGGCTGGCAGCTATCTTTAACAGGTAATAATATATCTGTAGATGGTGATAGTTTATTACCTTCTGCTATAAATTCTACAAATAACATTGAAGGTATCATATCTACATGGACTTCTTTAGATGCAAATACGATGCCAAACGTAACAATAACGGACAATACAAAGCCTTGGCAATTTACCTCTTCATTAAGTCAGCCTGGATTAAAGACCCACACAGTTATAACTCGGACAACGGACATAACTTCAGTGACAGATACGGTCTCAACCTTCAGTCAATAAAGTATATATTAGTAATACTTATCAATACATTTAGCTTATTTCCTCAAGTTAGTAAAGCTGAAACTGTAGGTGGAGTCAGTGCTACAGCTAGTCCTATCGCCAATAGTAGTGGTTCAGTTACGAACCAAGCTATACAGGTTTTGCAAGGTCCATATATAACTAATACTTATGGAAACGGAGTGTCTTGTCAGGGTCCTACATTAAATATTACACCTTTTGTAACTGGATCTAATTCTTGGAGTCATCCATATGAAGATTATTATGATACTCCTGTTTATGATATGACTGCTGATGATGATGGAAATTTAAATAATCCAGGGTCTATTTTATATTATGTTCCAACTAGAACTGGACAAAAAGCAACTAATAATCTGTCATTAGGATTAAGTGCAACAATATCCATACCATTAGATAAACGTCATCACGAAGGATGTTTAAGAGCTGCTAGTACTCAAACAAAATTAACAAATCAATTACTTGCTAATAAACGATTAGACTTTGAAATGGCAAGACTTAAGCATTGTGCCGAACAAAAAAGACTTGGAGTATCCTTCCATCCTTCCAGCCCCTCTTTCAAAATTTGTGCAGATATTGTTGTTACTAATCCACATGGAGTAATACCACAACATCAACATTCTATTTTACCTTTAGAGCAGGAAGTCCCTTTTTCTCACGATAAAGATTTGAAAGAGTCTCAGAATAAGTCAAACGTCTTGGATTCTTCCCAAGAAGTTTCTGAATCTTCTTCATTGCAGTCTTTATCAGAGGCTTTATTGCCTTCAAAACAAGATCAGCCAGCGGCTTTGCTAGGACTGCCGATGTCGTTGCCACAAGAGCAATAGAAGCTGTAGTTGTCACAGCCCCAGCTGTAGGTAATGAATCTATAATTTGTTCAACAATTGGAACTTCTTCATAGAGAGTAATACATCGACCATTTTGTACTTCATAACCACTTATTCTTCTATTTCCTTCTACTATGCTACCGACTATAGGAGCGTCAATTGGGGGACAAATAATTTCAGGAGTAGATGTAGAAGGTAGTTCTGGACTAGGGGGTTTAACTATTTCATTGTTATCTAAAGGTATCATGGGTACGTCAGCTGGTTTTGAATACACTAAATTTTCAGGTTGATAATCAATAGGTGTATAGCTAGGTACTGTTCCATCACATAAAACTCTTGTAGCACCATCATCTTCTTCTTTTAATTTATTTGATTTTTTATTAGCAGGATGAAACTCTACACATCCAGGGATATTAATAATAGGTAATCCAATAGATAAACTTACTGGTGGAGTATTAGGTATAGAATTTATTTCATTAAAAATATAAGATGGAATAACGATATTAATATCATTAATAGTTCCAACTTCTATATCTGGTATATCATTCACTATGTTCTTTTTTTATAAGCTTCAAAGTATGAATAACAATTAGAACAATCTAATAAAGTTACTTGACTGTAATCTTCATTAAATTCACTTTTTTCTAAAACTTCTGTTTCTGCAGTAATAAGATCAGACTCACAATAAAGACATTTCATGATTTTAAAATTGAGGAACGCCTAAACCACTCCTTATGCTTCTTGGTGCAACAGGACCAGTCATATCAGGCAGTTCTGGAAGAGGAACCATCTCTTTAATTTTATCTCCAGCAATTGCACCGACTTGGCCCATAATTTTTTCTTTCGCTGAATCTATGAGTGCATCCTTATTCGCATATACGTAAACACCAGCACCAACAACGGAAGCAGATATAAGGAAAGACGCAACAGAAAGTACATTAATTATTTTCTGCATAACAAAAAGTTAATTTATGTTTTAATTATAGACCTTTATTATTCGTACTAAATTTATAAACCTGCTAACGATCTATAGATTTATGAATTTGCTAAGTAAGTAATATTCATAATTATTGTTGAGTTATTAGCTGTCATATTACCTAATAGGTTTTCCCATCCTGCATTGTCTCTTGAAGCTAAAATATATAATTTAGCATCATAAGCATAACTATTCATTAAAACCCAATCACTAGGCATATTAAAGGTATCACAAGCAACAGACCCAGATGCCTCCACTGTTCCATTTGCAAAAGGTAAATTCAACGTAAGAGCACTACCATTACCATTAGTAATGCCACTAAGCCTCACATTGCAGGTCACTACTCTACCTATTTTTATATACCAATTATGTGAGAACGTACAACTATCTGCTCCTGTATTAATGCTTCCCCAAGTGCCACGTTCGTAATCATCTAAAAGCTCACTATCCATTGAGATATTAGAGCCTGTCGAATCAGCAGTAGCACTAAAGTCAATTCCATGAGTACTAGCTACTTTTAAGTTTCCATCGATAATTTCTACATCACCACCCTGATGAATGGTCATTTTATTAGTACCAGCCGTAGTTGTCGTATTTGCAGCAGTATGAAATTGATGTCGAGTAGCTGCATTCATCCATGAGGTTCCACCACCATAGTTAATAGTGTTGTGATTAGATGCACCTGCTACAGCATAGAAAATAGCAAAAGGCTGTTCTGCATTAGTTTGATGAACGCAGCCTACTCTTACAGCCTTATCAGTTCCATCCGTCCTAGTTGTTCCAGTCGAAGCAGAGTTGTTACCACCAAAAGCTATAGTTGGTACTCCATCCGAGCCACATGTCTGAATATCAAGGGTACCTTTTGGATCTGTTGTCCATATACCTGTCCTACCACTAGCTACAATCGTTAACCGATCATATAAAGTTCCACCTGTTCTAGTTTGTAGTCTTAATTGTCCATTATTACTTGATTGAGATACACCTAAAACACCTGCAAAAGTTTTAACAGCACCATCGGAATCTGTACCTTGGAAATATATTTTACCTCCATTAGCATATGCAGAATAAGAAGCAGTATCCCTTATTGCGAAAACTGGTGCACTAGCATGTATCTGTAATAGATTAGTTGGAGCTGTTGTGCCTATACCTACGTTTCCAGTACTACCTTGTACTGTCATTAATGTTGAATCATTTACCTGTAAGAAAACATCTCTATTAGCACTGCCAGCATTTAATTTTAAATCATTACCTGTTTTAGAACGTAATTCATTTAAACATTCAATAGTTCCTTCTACATCTAATAATTCAGTAGGACTTGTTGTACCAATACCTACCTTTCCGTCATTTTTTAGTGTTATTTTTGAAGCACCTGAAGTTGAAAAATCTATTTGACCATTTGCTCCTAATACAACATTTCCACCCATTTTTAAATAGGTATTTGCATTTGGACCTAATATTGTACTTTCATCAACAGGTAAATGAATTGCTGCTATACCACCACTATTCGTTTGAGAAATAACTAACTTATGTCCTGGACTGGTTGTACCTATTCCAATTGTTCCATCAGTCTTTAGATAAAGCTGATCACCAGCAAAACTTTCGTTCTTTATATTTGTGACTTTAAGTGTTGCCATAATCTCAGTCTCTTAAATACATTTTATTCGTAGTACATTTAGATATTTAAGCAGCCATATAAGTAGCAGAACCATAAATATAATTTTCAGAACTACCACTTGTAAAATCACTTCCTTGAACTTGAGATGAACCAGCAGCATTTGTTGCATGTTTATAGAAGTACATAGTAGTACCTCCAGAAATTAATCCCTTAAAATTAGGCATGTCAGTTGTAAATTCTCTTAAAAAAGAAAAAGATACACCAAATCGAGAGTTAGTGTCATCTAAACAAGAAAAAGGAAGACCAGTTAAAGTAAAATCACCGCTAGGAGAACTAATAGCAGTAGTATAAAATGTCCAAGTAATATTAACTATTCTACCTACTCTTGTATAATGTCCACTAGCTACGACAGTTGCTGACCCTGAAGTTCCGAAATTTGCTACAGGAGTCCAAGTCCCTTCTTCATAATGATCTAACGTCTCATCACCAGTAGTTGCTGCTCCTGTAGCAGATGTACCAGTCTGAGCACTAAAGTCAATACCATGACCAGCAGTTCCTATTACTAAATCACCGTCAGTTATTGATACATTACCACCATTTAAAATTCGAAATCTTTCAACATTTGCAGTAGAAAAAGCTAAATTATTATCTGCTGGTCTGTATATTGCTGCTGCTGTTGCTGGTGCTGATCCTAATGATCCAGAGAAATCAATATATGTTGAACTTATATTCAGTTTTCCATTCTGTACTATCTTATTTCCACTTGAATCGATGCGAAGTGCAGTGCTTCCAGCATTAACTGAAAAATCCAAAGCATTATCATTATGTTGATACGCAATTCGTCCAATATCTGCATCACCTGAATCTCCAAAGTAAATATTCCCAGATGAACTAGTACCTGAAATTATTGATAATCCTCTATCACTACTTCCCTCAATTACTAAATCATCTCCTGCTGTAGATGCTGTTGTACTATTAGCACCAATTCTTAACTCTCCACCTGATTTAATGCGAAGTGTTTCTGTTCCATTTACTTCAAATATAGTACTGCCACCACTAGCAGCCATAAATTTTAGATCTGCACTATCTGCCCTTATATGAACACTATCGTTAGTTCCAGGAGTACCAGATGAACCTAAAGTTAATCGAACATCAGCAGCACTAGTTGCTTGTAATTGTCCAGCTGATGTAATGCGAAATCTTTCAGTACTACCATCACCAAATATTAAGTATGAACCACTACCTGCATTTCCTGTATCATATCCCTCGATAAATTGCTCTCCACTATTACCAAATTCAAGTCTACCCTTTCCAGCAGTTCCACTTAAATCATCAATTTTTAATAAACCAGCATCAAAAGTTAAACTTGATTGCCAACTTAAATTTCCTGAACCATCTATTATTAAAAGTTGATTAGCACCTCCGTTATTTGTTGGAAGAGTTAAAGTATTATCTCCAGCAGATGCAGGAGCTTTTAGCTCGATATAACCAGATGAAGCTCCCCGAAGTCTAAGTGCCATAATATCAATCCCTTAAATACATTTTATTCGTAGTACATTTAGATATTTAAGCAACTTTATAACTAAGAGACCAAATAATATCCCAAGTTGTATCATGTGCAGCACTTAATGGTGCCCAAGCTCCAGCATCTATAGAGTAATAGAGATACATCTTAGTATTACTAGCAGGTTTATAAGTCACAACCCATGCGGATGCGTCATCCATTGCCGCAGGGAAATCAAAATTATTTAGCATACAACTACCTGTTTCGTATGGAGATGTAGTACCTATGCCAGTATTATCGAAAGGTAAAGTCATAACCCAGTAACCAGCAGCAGTACCAGCACTATTAATTTGTGTATAACCGTTACAATTAACTACATTTCCAATCTTTGTATATCTTCCCATATTCTGCCCATAATTTATAGTTCCTGCTGTATCATTTCCTGCCCAAACAGGAGTAAATGTGCCTTCTTCATAATCTGAAAGACGATTTGCTGCTGCAGTTTCTCCATCAAGTGCTATTGAATTACTAAATACACAATGACCATCATTAGCAATTGTTATTCTGGCATTGTCATTAGTCAACAATGTCATTTTAGTATTTTCTTTATTTTGTAGTAATACCTCTTGAGAACTATTAATACCAATATGAAATCCATCACCACTTGCTGAACCAGTAGTTGCATTACTTACTTGCATTAATACTTGAGTATTAACACTAGTACTATGTAAATGTAAATTTCTAGTAGGAGTTATTGTACCTATACCTAAATTTGACCCACTAAGAGTCATTTTTTCACCATTATTAGTGAAAAATTCTATTTTTCCATCTGATTGTTCTATTCTTTCGTATGAATCATCCCATTGAAAAGAATATCCTGAATCTATATTGATGTGACCACTTGCAACTTGTAATTTTGAATTAGGACTTGTTGTACCGATACCTACCTTTCCAGTTGATGTAATACGAAGTTTTTCGGTACCTCCAGTTGCAAATCTTAGATAATTATCATCGTGTTTATATTCAACATATCCACTATATCTATCACCACCACTTGTAGCATCACCAAAATAAAGACCACCAAATTTATTTGTTCCACTATGTAATTGAATTGCAGCATCATCAGATCCTGTACCTAATATAAAATTTCTATCATTAGTATCAGTATAAATTGGGAATGAACCATCATTTCCTAATGCTAAATTACCTGCTGCAGTAATACGAAGTCTTTCACTACCAGCTGTACTTAAACCTAAAATATCTGTACCAAAGAAATAACCAGTATTAGTATCATTATTTCCTTGTAATGCTGGTGTTCCTGCACTACCTGCGATACCTGAAAGTCCTGTTGTTCCGTTAAGTGTGAGTGCCATAGTATCTCCTAAACAATTACCCAAGTAGCCCCAGCTGGGACAGTGACAGTAGCTGATGCTGCAATGTCCACTGGACCTGCACACATCGCATTAAAATTTGCAGTCAACGTGTAAGACGTTGTTATATCTTGATTTGTTTCTACGAAAACTTGATCTGCTCCACCACCAGTTGCTCCACCTCCTAATGCACCCCAAGCAGCTCCATAACCTTCAAATTGAGAAGTTGTGCTGTTATACCTTATATATCCAGCTGCATTAGAAGGTCGTTGTGCTGTTGTACCAGCAGGAACTTTAACTCCTCCAGTACCAGTAGATTTAATATCAGCAGGGAAAGTAAAATCTCCTGTACTTGCAATACTAGCTGGTATAACTGTGCCATCACTTGGTTGCCCAATTGATTGCATGTCGCCAAAGACAACACAAAAGAATGTTGTATTAGCAACAGGTGCAGTAGTAAAAGTTATCTGTGAACCAGATATTGTAAAGTCTGTTCCAGGCTCTTGGATTACACCACCCAAGGATAATAATAAATTTCTTTCAGTACCTGGTAAAACTGCTTGACTACCAGCAGTTAAATTAAATGCAGTAGTATTTCCATTAAAACCAGTATTAATCTGATCTAACTTGGTATATCTACCAACAACAGGTCTTTGTCCAATGTAAGACAAGCTTGCATACCATTAACTCTTATCTATTCTAAATTGACTAACTTTACGAAGAATATTTAAACAACTTCAGTTACTGTTGCTTCTTGTGGATTCTCTTCTTCTTTCATTTCATTTAGTAATTCAAGTTGCTTTTGAAAACCAAATGCTTTTTCTTTTTCGGTGTTAACAACTTCTAAAGCTTCATTGTGTTTTTTGACAGCTTCTTGTAATTGTCCATTTAATAATTCAATTCTTTCGTCTATGGAAACCATGATGTCTTAAAAACTATTTTAATTATATATCAAATCTTACCAAGGAACACCAGTTTTAGAGGTCGGTGTTTTCGACTCAGTAATTTGTGCAGCAATTCCTGTTTCTATAGCGGTAACTTGATCAGAACCAATAGCAGCTTTTGCCCAAGCAACTGCATTATCTTTACTAACTGAAGCATATGCTGTGAAATTACCAGCATCAGCAGCACCTAGACTAACGGAACCATAAGAAGAACCTTGATGAGTAACAGCAGAATCACCAGAGCCTACAGTTTCTGAATCAGCAGCAGTCCAATGTACAGTTTTAATAACATCAGAAAGAGAACCTTCTGTAACTGCACTATCTAACGCAACTACATTCCAAACAACAGCCATTTTATTTAATCAATATTATGTATATTTTATTAGTACTAAATTTATAGACGTGCTAAAGTTCCAATAATTATGTAGAATAACAGCCACTAACTAATACGTATTTTCCAGATACTTGCGAATTTACATAAGCCACATCACCTACATAAATATGCATATAGGAAGTTGTTGCATTAACTTGTACGGCTACACCATTTGACAAACTAGATATACGACCAGTTAAATAAGAATAGGTATTAGATGAAGTAAAGGGTAAACCTGATATATTAGTTAATGCACCATTATTGGTGCTAGGGTATGTAATATAAAAATTAATAAAAACTAAGTTTCCAACTTTTATGTAGGAAGCACTTCCAACTGTAAAATTTAAACCACCAGCACTTCCATCAGTAGGAGTCCATACCCCTTCTTCATAGTGATCTAAAGTTGTGTCACCAGAAGTTGCACCAGTAGCACTGCTATTGGTTTGTCCTGTAAACTGAATACCTCCTGCAGTTTTTATAAGTCCAGAATAATTTATTCTGAGATTATTACTAGTACCATCAAATACTTGGATTGCAGCATTAGCATCTGAAGCAGAACTTGGTTGCTGAATCCCTAGAACACAAGCAGTATCAACAGCATCAAATTGAAAACCTCCTGTACTATTACCACCTGATTGAACAGCATTCAGTGAATGAATTTTTCCTGCTGATGTGATGCGAAGTCTTTCTGTTACTGTTGCTGCACCATCAGCAGTTGTAGAAAAAGTAAGTCTTGATGGATAATCACCATCTGCATGAGTACCATCGGCAGCACAACTTATTCTTGCGACATCATTCCAA
>Ga0163180_10001081_pt1 | contig 15582 bp, 10 predicted proteins | sample AtlANTMetagenome_2_FD_109647 | JGI IMG/M metagenome (GOLD analysis project Ga0163180, IMG submission 109647) | Marine eukaryotic phytoplankton communities from the Atlantic Ocean - Atlantic ANT 4 Metagenome | ecosystem: Environmental > Aquatic > Marine > Oceanic | place: North Atlantic Ocean...
AGACGGTCATCATCGTTGGGCTGCTACCATCTTAGCCTCAGGCTCCCGAGGGTCTGTGTCAGGGTATGGGGCGAAGCTGCCTGGCTCTAAACTTCTCCGGGTGCTCAACATTCTCACCAAAGGGCTTTTCAAGGTTCGCGGGGGCAAGCCCGGTAAGGGGTCGTTGGCTCAGTTCAAGCCTGCAAATGTTCGCGGTCTTTTGGAAGAGTATGTGGAGAAAGGTGTTCCAGGAGACTACCCAATCCCCGCCCCTAAGGTGAAGGCCATTTTAGAGGATAACTTTGGTTCGGTGGAAGATGGCATCAATACGATTGCCACGAACTCGAAACTCATTTCTCAGAGCGTTCCTGGTTGGGCACCCGACCGTAAGCAGATGCCGGTTGTTGACCCTGGTAATGTTCCCAAGGCTGTCGGCTACATGAATAAGGGAGAGGTGGACTGGGCTCCCCCCTATAAGCAGGCATTTGACACAGTTGAGGGATGGTTGAGCTTCAATGACTGAGAAGAATGCATATTTAGACGCCACTCCGGCCCAAGCCGCCACAGCTGAGAAGCTGCTGAGGAACATTCTTTCAGTTTTGAGGGCACAGTACTTTTCCTACCAGACCTCTCACTGGCAGGTGAAAGGCTCTTCCTTCTACGGGAACCACTTACTCTTCCAGCGCCTGTATGAAAGCGTGCAGGACCAAGTAGATCAATTAGCCGAGAAGATGGTGGGCTACTTTGGAACCGAGGCGGTTAGCCTGGTTCCGCAGATGAAAAGCGTTTACGTTTATTGCGCCCGGTGGTCTCAAGTAGATTGTAACCACAAGCGGGGAATCCTCTCTGAAGAGGATCTGCAGTTTGCAGTGAAGTCCGCTTACGATGGTATCAAGGCGGTGGGAGCGATGACCTTAGGCCTCGATGATTGGCTCATGGCTACCGCTAACGCTCACGAAGAGAACACCTACCTACTTCAGCAAGCCCTTGCGCCAATTCCTAAGAGCGCCGGGGAGAAGTACAAGGCCGAGATGGCTCACCATTCTTGGATTGTTCGAGATAGTAAGGGGAAGGTGGTTGCGGAAGGTCTAAAGGACGTACATGCCGCACGACAATGGATCAAAGACCACGGTAAGAAGAAAGCCTCGGAAGCCCCGACTGCTGAGGGAGACTTCTACGATTCTCCTGACAAAAAGAATGTTCTCGAGTTCGCTCAAAGCGGAGCTATCAGTAACAGCGTTGAGGTGACGGAAAAGGCTTACGAGGAAGACCAGATGTCTACCCCGGAGCCGGTCGCTATCGCTGATGCGGAAAAGGCCCCGCCCCTTCCCGTCGAAGTTGCCAAAGAGCCGGGAGGGGCTGAATTAAGTACCTTGAATCGTTATGTAATCGAGTCTCAAGATCCCAAGGTGGACAAGGCCATTAAGATAAACGAAAAGGATCGCATGGCTCGATTGTTGAGAGAGTACGATGCGTAAGGAACACCACACTTTCTGGGCTTTTGTAAAAGGTGCTGCCGTGCCCCCTGTAAGTGAGTCGATGGCTCCAATCGGGGCTGCGACGATGCGCTCCCTCCTCCGCGCTTATCGTCGCAACCCAAAAGTGGTGGAATGGTTAGGACTTTATGCCGATCTCAAGGACATCTTTGACGCCGAGGAGTTTGAGGGTGGCCTGGGTCTCCCCCTTCTTTTTAAGCGCGGTGTGGGCCAGATTGATTCGATGCTGGAGACCGAGGCGGCGCGCAATCGTTTCGACTCCCAGCAAGGTGCTGTCCTAACAGCTTTGCGAAAGGTTGATGCTGGCCGCAAGGTTCCCGACGCCGTGTGGCGTGAGCTTATTGATAGCTACGTGGACCTTATTCAAGCCATGGGCACCGATAAGGGTATTCACATGCGTCCGAGGCGATTGCCTGGAAAGGGCGCGGTTCGGTTTATGCGCCTCCAAAGGGCCTCCCCTAAAGAGCGTGCAGTTGAACGGTTGAGGACGGAAGATCCTGATTTGTATGAGCGCATGCGCCAATCTCGCAAGCAGATCCGCGCCATCAACGAGGAAGTTCAAAAGCGAATTGAGAGAGATGGGCGAACGCCAGAGGTTCGGACTCTCCTGAATCGTCCTATGAACGTAGGCATTGGAGCGGACGGTTCCATGTTGGTTTATGACCGGGATGGTGATGCCACCGGTTGGACCGGGACGGTCGAAGAGTTTGTAGAGCGCGTGAAGGGGAAGCGTGAGGTTTCAGATCGTCTGCAACGAGTGAACCCTGCGCGTAACATGTGGTATTCTGAGTTGGACGCCCTTCGAGTCATTCCTGTAGGGGATCAAGAAGAGCTGAAGCCTATTGGTGAGGTGGAGTCTATCTCTCTCACTGATGACCCAGATAAGGATTCTTCTCTCACTCGAATCTATGAGGTAGGGAAGGTCAAGGATGAGAATGGTGACCCCATTGAGGTGGTAGTTTCTGGCCGCTTCAAGGGAATACCCATTGCCAACTTAGTGAACGCGACGGGGCGGCAAGTAGAGGGGTCTTCCTACTACTTTAATCCAGAGACACAGAGGATTGGGAAGAGGGAGTTGACCGGAGACGGTGGGGAGGCTGATGTTCGGCGGCAGTCGGAGCCTTACGTCACAGTCCATAAGGACCGACTCTTTATACATATCCCCGCTCAACGCATGTTCAAGAGGGCCAAGAAAGCCCTGCAGAAGATGGCCAAGGAAAACCCCAACGTCGAAAAGTTGAGGGGTGCTAAGACTTTTCTCTTTACTCCGAATGAGTTTGAGGAAGTGCGCCAACAAATCGGTGGTATGGCTTTGTCCACCTCAGCCGCCAAGATGCTCCGGGATTACTACGAGGAACTCTCGAAAGCGGAAAGAGCAGCTGATGCCAAGAATCTCAAGAGATACTCAAGCGAGTCTTTAGGGTTGCGACTGCCCCTCCGAAACCATGTTAAGAAAGCCTTGGCCTGGTTAGACGCCAACGGGAACAAGGGGATTTGCGCGCTCGACACCGGGATGGGGAAGACAGTCACCGCCATCGCGTCGATCCAAAACCTCATTAAGAAGGGGGAGTCAGGACGCTACCTTTATGTGTGTGACGCCGCTTTGGTGGGCAACCTTCCTAAGGAAATCTACAAGTTTTTGGAAAAGTCAGAGGCTGACTCTTTGATGGAGATGGTCGATGTCATCTCCTATCGAGATTTCAATAAGATGCGTCGAGAAGATGACACGTATGGCGATGACTACGTGGCGATCTATTTTGATGAGGCCCATAAGTATATGGCTAAGAAGTCACAGGCCAGCTACAAGGCTGCTGTGGGGGTGAAAGCTCCCCATAAGGTTATGTTGACGGCCTCTCCGATGCAACGCAGCCCCCTTGAAGTGTTGACGATGGCCTCTATCGCTAACGGTGATGACTTGAACGATAAGCAGGGCCGCCGTCAGCAAAAAGCCTTTGTCAAGAGATTCTGCGAGAACGTGGGTGGTCGTATTGTAGGGATTCAACAAGAAGACCCTGCGAAGGCCAAGGAGTTTCGTACCTGGGCTAAGAGGAATCTATTCTTTGCCGCTAAGAAAGAGAATGATGAGTTTGAAGGGTTGACCACGCCACAGGAAGACGAGGCCAAGATTGAGGATCTCCGTCGAGAGACCGAGGCCGTGACTATGCCTCCTATGATTGAGGATGAGTACCGCACCACTATGGCTGATCTCTTAGCTACTATGAAAGAGGTAGTGGCGGAGGGTCCATTAGAAGACGTGGACATGTCGGATCCCGCTCAGTTAGCTGTGGTGTTTGAACAATCCCGAAACAAGAGGGCTTTGTCCCAACTCTTCAAGAAGCTCACGATGTTGTCGGATACTCCTAATCGTTTAGTTCCGGGTGCCCCCAACCCTAAACTGGACCGGGCCTCCGCTATCATCGAGAATCACGTGAGCGGACAAACTCTGATGTTCACTGATTCAGAACCTTTGGCCGAAGACACCTTTGCTCGTATGCGGCAGAAGTTTCCTGGTAAGACGCACGTTTTGGGCTTGGGGAGCAAGATTTTGAAGTCCACGCCCTCGGGTGAGGTGGAGAGGTTTACTAAGCGTTCTTATGTGGATCCCAAGACAGGCCGGGAAGTGCCAAAGAGTGAGTGGAAAACCCACGTACTCAACAATTATGTGAGGAATGATCCCAGTTTAGGCACCGCTGTGTTGACTGGCTCCTATGCGCTGGGACAGAACCTGCAGAATTTCAATACTGTTATCCATCTGGATCGTGATGACTGGTCCAATGAGGTTATGAAGCAGCGGACGGCCAGAGCTTGGCGTGCAGGTAATAAGGCCCCGGTGGATGAGTACACCCTCGACCTTACTTACCCAGACGCAGTTGAGAATGATGACGCGAGTAAGACTTTGGATGAGATTCGGCAGCTTATGCAGGAGATTGACGAGAACCTGTTCAACCAAGTTGTATTGGCATCCCAAGTTGAGCGTCTCGGCGAAGAGTGGCTTTCCATTAAACACCAGCGATCAGCCTTACATAAGATTGACAAGCAGATGATGGAGAGAGCACTTTCCCCTTACGCTACGCAGATGGGAAGCGGGGAGAATGAGGTATGAGTCCGCAAACGGTAGATGAGTGGGGCGCATACATCGCTCGATTAGAAGGCGATGAATTGTGGTCCAAGGCTGTAGCCGCCAACTCTTTGGAGTTTGTGCAAGTCCTCCAACAGGAGGGGTTCGAGCCACCCTCCATTACAGAGATTCTGGCCATGATGGCCCGCCAATTCATTGTGACCGACCAAGCTATGCCAGTAGATATGCCAGGTCAGTACCTGTCATATCCCGCTTTGTTAGAGAGTTTAGGAGAGTAGAATGTCCAAGTTTGCTGCCGTAGTCCGATTGTCTGCCAGTTTCCCTAAGGGAAGTGGCGAGCGCAAGGCGACCCTCCATCTTGCAGGGAGAATGAAGAATCGTTTGATGGAGGCCTGGGCTGCTTTGGTAGAGATGGTTCCAGCACTTCCCATGGAATTGGGAGACTCTTACGCTGAAAGTTTGGCGGTGTCGGACGTTATGAAGGCTTATCCTCGCGAGTACACTACCAGTGAGTTGTATGACGTGTTGGATTATATGCGACATCAACCAAGGCATATGCGCCGAGTCGCTGATAAGTTGGACATTGACAAAGCCATTAAGCGTCCTGGGCGCTTACATAAGTATTTTGGAATTCCTGAGGATGAGAAGATCCCGATGGCTAAGATTGACGCTGAGATCAAGAAGTTGAAGGACAAGGAAGACAAGTCCAAGGAAGAGGACTCTCTTTTGGCCGCCCTTTATCTTGGTAAGCGCCTCAAGAAGATGGGTGCTATGACAGATCGGCAACGGCTTATTCGCGTAGCAGCCGACCTTCCGAAAGGAAGCGCAGAGCGCCGTCTCGTGCTGAAGGCGCTTAAGTGATGCAGTACGGTCCAAATGGTGAGGGGGTTCTTATCCCTGATTGGAAGATCATCGGCAAGACGATTTTGGTATTGTCACTCCTAACAGGCGGGGTACTGTTTCTCACCAGTTAGGAGTGGACAGTGCCAGTTTACGAGTTTCAATGCAATAGTTGTGGGCTTCAGTTTGAGAAGCTCTTTAAGCGGGTCACGGATGTAAAGACCCTCGAATGCCCCACTTGTGGTAGTGATGCTAAGAAGATGGTGTCGGCCAGTAACTTCTCCTTCACCCATCCCCAGAGTCAGCTGAATGGCATGGCACCACCCAACACCGGAACCTCAGACGATTGGAACTTTGATAAGGCAATCGGACGGGATGCTGAGAAAAAGTGGGCTGACGTGGAGAAGCGCGATTCTGCTAAGACAGCCCACATTAAGCAAGAGAGAAAAGATGGGCGCATCATTTCTCGGAACCACCTAATCCCTAAGGGGGATGGGTCGTACCGCACTATGGGGGAAAAGGAGCGGGTGCAAGTCAATCAAAAGAGAGACACGGCTTTCCAGGTGGCGAAGGCCGCTAAGAAGAAGATGAAGAAGAGCGAGTGATTCCTTCGGTAGGAGGTTTATACACGGGACATGAGTGTAGCCCTCTTCATTGAGTGGATAAATCTCGGAACTTGCACTTCCAGACAATCTCTGGCCAAAAAATTAGGATTTACGATGTCATTTCCCGGCTCTATTTACGCTCCTCCTGGTGTTTATACTCAAACTAACTTCGAGGATCCTCTCGCTGGGTTAGCGGCCAATGTCCGTGTCCCCTTAATTTTGGGTACCGGGTCTGAAATTCTGGTTCAAGATGCGCTGACCGTGGTCCGAGGATCTTCCTCCTCCGTGGATCAGAAGATTGTCCAAGAGGACGAGGCGGGCCGCGCAGTTGTTGACATCTCTGAGGCAGGCTTTGTTACTTTGGGTGCTTTTGACGGCAATCTGAAGCGCCTTCAGGTGAAGAACTTCCCCATCGTTACGGGGGCAGGGGCCGGAACTACCGCCACTAAGCCTTCGGCAGTTTCTGTGACCATCAATGGCGACCCAATTGTGGTATTGGACCTCGATGGCGCTAAGGGTATCCTCACCCTCTCCACGGCCCCTGAGCTTAGTGATGAGGTTCGGGTCACTTACTTTTTCAATCGTACTGACACCCTTATCACTGATACCCTTTCGGATCAAATCAGCCCTGATGCGCCTGTTATCTATGGCTCAGTGGGTCAGAACTTCGTTATCACAGCGGGCGTGGACGACACTCTCTCCTTCACGGTGGACTCCGAGGATACTGTAGACGTTACGATTTCCGCGTCCACCACCCTGGGTTGGACCACGGCTCAGATTGCCTCGTTCATTAATTCCGCTGCCTTGGTGGCGAGTTCTTCTCTCAGCGCGTCTGCCGCCACCGACAATTTTGGCAACACGGTATTGATGCTCACTGCCGATAGTGACATTGTGGTTGGAAGCGGCACAGCTAACACCAAGCTGGGTTTGACAGCGGGTACTGATACGGCTCGCAACAAGGTTTTCTACGTGTTCCAGCGACCCATTGTAGACGGGTCTAACGCGGGTGACGCGACCAATGTAGTTTCTGACGTCACCGTTGAGGTGGATAATGTTCAAGTTATCCCCACGGCGGTGGACGGACTTTCGGGCGCAGTTACTCTGCCGGTTGCTCCAGCGGTTGGGTCGGTTGTCACGTGTAAGTATTACTTCAACTCTTGGCAGAACACTTTTGACTACTTAGCTCACCGGAATATCATCGCGGTTCAATCCTGCGGTTACACCGCCAATACTCCGGACTTCGTGCCGGGTGTGGACTTTGTTCTGAAGGATGATAAGATCCTGTGGGGCGCAGCTACCCTTATTGAGTCTGCTACCCACACCGTAGGCGCAGAGTATTTGGACGACACTCAGATCACTGCCACTTTGGTGGACACCCGTTCCTACATGACCCCATGTAGTGCTTTCGGAACCACCCAGACCCAGTTCACCCTCCCTCTTCAAGCCACTACCGGAAATGGTAAGAACAACCCATTAGGCGCTGCCACCTTTGATAAGGTGTCAAATAGTCGTCGTGATTGGCCCACAGATCGTCCTGATCTTATTTTTGCTTACTGGGGCTACTCGGTCGAGGACGCCTTAGACCGGGGCCGAGTAGAGGTAACGAAGGTGGACGCGGCTAATAATCGCATCACTCTGCGTAATGCGGTCCCGGTTGGGGCCTCCGTCTACGCCACCTTCTACTACAACACCTTGGTGGATAAGGTTTACGAGGTGGCTTGTAACACTGCTGGCGGTTCGGGTAGTGGAACCTACTTGGTGGCGGACGAGGACGGTAACTCTATCCTCACTCCCACCTTCGGCAGTAAGTCTGCCGCGTTGGCAACAGTTACCATTAATTTCCCCAGCGGTTCTGAGAACCTTCCTGATTGTCGCTTCGAGTCTTTACCTTCCGGGTACTCCAACGCATCCTTCCTGGGTCCGGTGGAAGAGGACGTGACAGTTGAGTTTGCCTCCCAGGACGCGACTCTGGCTAAGTACACTGTTCCTTCTTCTGGCCCTTACTACATTGTAAGTGGTGGTTCGGATCACTTTGATATTGAGGTGGACGGGGCCGCTTTGACACCCGGTTTCGTGGATTTGGCACAGCCGAATGCAGGTGAAGCCATCGGGGTCGAGGCCAGCTTGTTCGGTGATGAGGTGGAGTATACCGCTGCTTCTGGTATGACAACTTATGCCATTACCTCGGCTAATAGCGGTCTGGACGTTCTGATCGACGGGGTTGAGATTTCGGCCCAAGCTGCCGCCAACGCCACAGGTGACGTGAGTGATTATGTCACTGCTTTGAACGCAGCTACGCTCGGCTTTCATGGAACGGCCTCGGCTGGAGGCGTAGGCTCAGCCACCTTCCCAGTAGGCGCTGACTTTTCGGATGTGACCGACTACTACGTTGGTTGGGAGTTCCGTTGCTGGAATGGCACGGGGGCGGGAGCCACTGTTCGCACCGTAACAGCTTACGATGGGGCGGGCGTCCTTACGTTGGACGGTGGAACTTTCGACGTTACCTCGGAGTTCCACCTCTACAACCCGCTTGCTATCCCGGTCTTGAAGAGCCGTCCTATGACTGGGGCCTTCGACATCGCTGGTGGCGCTTTTGATGGTCTCGACATTCGGTATGTGGATAACGGGGGTTCTACTACTTACAGTGTCACCCTCGCTGCGAATACTTATGCGACAATGACCTTGTTGGCGGCCCAGGTGCAGACCCAGCTGGATGCGGCTACCCCCCTTCAGACGGATCCCCTCTTCCGTGTCTCTGCTAACTCAGAAGATCAGTTAGTGATTGGTCTTATTCCGTCTCCCGATGAGAGTACCGGTGGTTACATGGAGTTTGTGAACACGGGTGGAGGAACGGCTGCGGAGTTCGCCCGCCTTGTGGGTTGGGACGTGGGAGCGGCTTCCAGTGGGCAGACCAAGCTCATGAACTGCGCGGTTGCTCGACGGTTTACTGTCACGGGTGCCGCTCCGGCTGGAAACCTTGTCTACGACCGCATTCAGTTACGGAATCGTATTATTCCTGGTCAGGCCGGAGATTCAACCGGCGCTTATGCCCTGAGCCAATGCTCTTTGATTGTGAAGGCCGGAACCGGTCTCTCTAACTGCGGACTTACCGCTGGAGATGAGGGTGAGGCAGGAATCGACGGTGCCATGACCCCGGCCACCATTGCAACGTCCCTCCTTAAGGATGGAGTGGATGCAGCAACAGCCGAGCCTTACGTCACATTGTACCAGTCGGGTGGAACTGAAACCCAGAACAACCTGTTCAGCTTCTCGGTGGACGGTAGTGTGGTTTCTATGGAGTTCACCGATGCGGCAGGCGCAGCCATCGCCCCTGGAAGTTCTGCGGACGTTCCGCTCGGGCCAAAAGGCACGGCCAATACCATTCTGGAGCAGATTGAAGCAGCCATTCTCGCGTTGGACGGGACACCCTTGGCAGCTTCGACGGTTATTCAAGAAGGTGTGGGTTTCCGTCTGCAAGGCGCGTCCGTGGAAACTACCGCTTCGGTGGTTATCAAGGAGGGCAATGCCAACGCTTGGATGAAGAACTTTAGCCAAGGTACGACCGGGTATCGTTCGGAGGTTTCTCCAGCGCGGTTAGCTTCGGCATTGCAGGCCAACGAAGCCTCAGTAAGTGCTGCTACCCTCACCTGGGGGGCTGGCTCCACCGCTGGCTACTTCCCAGCGGAGGCGGTCGCTTCGGTGCAGAAGGATTCAGTGGGTAGCCCCTACCTCTATTTCCAGTCGGCAGGAACGGCTGGCCTGGGTGCTCTCTCCTCGGTTATCATGGCCGATGCTGCTACCGATTCCGTGACTCGCCCTGGTGCGGGCCTTGGGTTGGTAGCCGGGGACGGTAACACGGGAGAGTCAGCAATCGACGGCTTCTTTGTCACCTCCACAGACGCCATTAATGGTTCCGGTAGTGTGGATAACTCTCTCTTGAACAGTGGCAGCGGTCAAGACGGTGAAGTGGGACAGACCTACCGTGACTTAGTTACGGGCTTGACGTTCTCTATTCTTCCTCGGGTTGGAGGGTATCCCGTCGGCTCTACCTTCACGTTCAATGTTCGCGATATTGTGACGTGCGATACTAATGTCCCTGTGAACACGATCCCCGGAGTTGCACTGAGTGTGGCCAACACTGTCGATGTGGCTGTGGGAGATTCGGCAAATGTGACTACTCACTTGCCTGCCTCCCTCACTACTGAGCCGGAAGTTGGTTCTTACTACAGCGTGACCTATACCTACAACAAGTCGGATTTCGATACTCAGGTGTTCACGAAGCTCTCCCTGGTGGAAGCAGCTTATGGAACTAAGAGCCTGTTGAACCCGGTTTCGTTAGCAGGGTACTTGTCTTTCCTGAACGGTGCGGTGGTTGTTGCTATCAAGCAAGTTCAGAAGGATACGGACGCCAATAACGATTCGGTGTTGGACTCGGCTTCTGAGGCCGCTTACATTGCAGCCATTGATGATGTTGAAGGTCCGATGCCGGGTGGTGCATACCCTGATATGCTGGTGCCTTTGAAGTCGGATTCCCTGACCTTGTTCCAGTATTTGGCTCGCCACTGCGACATTCAATCCAGCATTCGCTACCGCGCAGAGCGTACCGCGATTTGCGGGTTGGCTGCGGGAACTTCCGGTGCGGAAGCAGGGGAGACAGCAGAAGCAATCGAGCGTACACGATTGCGGTTGGTCTATCCTGACATTTACACCCTCACCCTCACTACCTTTGATGGAGTGTCGGAGTCATCTCTCGTGGATGGGGGGTATATGGCCGCAGCCGTAGCCGGTAACCGCGCTCGACCTTCGATTGATGTCGCCACTCCGTGGACGGGCGGGCGCGTTGTCGGATTCGATAAGGTGTCCAGAGAGTTAGATGCGGTTCAACAGAATCAGGTTGCTGTTCGCGGCGTGACGATGATTAACCAGAAGTTGTCAGTGATCAGTATCCGTCAGGGTCTGACTACCGATATGTCTAATGTGTTGACTAAGACTCCCACTGTAATCACGATTGCAGATGAGGTACAACGCCAAGCTCGCTCTACCCTGGATCGTTACATCGGCCAGAAGTTCCTGTCTGGTATGACGAATCAGATCGAGACGCAGCTGTCAGCTACTTTGAAGGGCCTGTCGGACGCCAACATTATCGCGGCCTTCACCGGAGTGTCAGCCGGAGTTTCGGAAGACGATCCTACGGTTTGCGAGGTTGAGGCATTCTATCAGCCGGTGTTCCCACTGCTGTACATTGTCTGTACCTTCAACGTGAGGTCTTCCCTCTAAGCCCCCGCTCGTGGCTTGCTAAGGCCCGCTCTCTTCGGAGAGCGGGCCTTTTTGCGGTAGGCTCTTTATGATTCCCTTGTTTCGATTCGTGGGAGATATGTATGCGCCACAGAAGCGCCAAAGCTGACGTGAGGCCGGTTCGTCAACGGACCCAGTACAGCTGCATGAGCGCTTCAATGATGATGTGCCTCCAGGCCCTCGGTTATGAGACTAACGAGGATGAGGTCAATAAAGTTATGGGCGCTCGTCCCATGAAAGGTGCCGCTTGGGAGCAAGCATTAGCATGCGCCCAGCATTACGGAGTTCGAGGAACCCTTGTCACTCCCTCTACGGTCCCTCAGCTTAAAGAGTGGACTGATCAAGGTTTCCCGGTTATGATCGCTTGGAACCCCGAGAACAGAGAGTGGTCCCACGCCAGCGTAGTGTTCGATGTGGATGATGACTTAAATGTTTACGTGGCTGACCCTAACATCCCCGATCCCGATGAGACAGTAAGAGTGGTCCCTAAGGGTGAATTCTACAAGTTGTGGTACGAAAAGTGGCCTAACTATTTGGTGCGGAGACCTGCTATGATGCTGAATCGCGAAGTGACCCCCGAGGGTCGTCAGGTAATGGCGTCTCGGGTGGCGATCTTCTCCATACACCCTGGTCTTAAGGATATGGCCCGCAAGATGAAGGCCATCCTTGACGAGTATGGCATTATGGGTGCCAAGGTAAAGCCTTTCAACTCCGGGTATGAGGGCGTCATTGTTGAGGCCCCTGGAACCCGTATTGTTTACTATGATCAACCCGGCAAAGTAGGGCCAGAAGACCAAACTGGAGGCTACATTTCCTTAGAGGTAGATCGTAAGTTGGCCTTTAAGAAAAAGCACCCTGCTCGACGTTGGGGAGATGTTAACTTTACCAAAGCGGAGAAGGCCCGCATCAACAAGGAAGTGTTGGATATTTTCACCGAGATAGTGGCGGAGGCTTTGGCCCCTGACAATGTCTTCGAGTTTCGTCGTGGTGCCTCGCGCCCCTCTAAGGAAGAGTTGGAAGCAGCTAAGACGGCGAAGTGGCAGGAGTGGGAAGTTCAGAAGCTGCCTGAAGACCTCTTTAAATACTTCAAGAAATCCTCTGGAGGCATTGAGGTAGACGTTTCGGATCTTACCCCTATCCGCGCACGGGAGAAGGGCGTAGCGAACGCAAACCGTTTTATGTGGCTTGCGTACCACGGCGCTATGGATCGCCGTAAGCCTGTCTCCTTACAGGACAATGGGGATGGGAGCTATACCGTATTGGATGGTAACTCTACCTTTGCCAATGCCAAGAAGAGTGGCTGGAAAAAGCTCTACGGCAAGGTAGAGAAGGTCAAGTCAGCCCACCTTAAAGAGGCAGCGAAGAAGGATCTCCAAGCCTTGGATTTTGTTGCGGGACTTATCCGTCAATTTGACCGGCGGGCGCAGGACGTGTCGAAAGAGGTGGACAATGCCACCTTATTGCGGCGCGTCATTGCCCTTCGCAAGGAGGTTCAAAAAGGTTTTGATTTGGATCTCTTAGCGGACAATACGAACGTGTTGAGAGGGAATGGTCGAAAGGTTGTTAAGCAGGTAGAGAAGATTCAAGACATCGAGGCTTTGATGACCCCTACTTCTGCGGCCCTTAAAGCCTTTCAGAAGACCTATGGGGATAAGGAGGGTGCAGCCCGCAAAGCCCAGGCAGCGTTCTTTCGGAAGCTCATTAAGTCCAAAGTCAAGATGCCCGGCCCTGCCCGCCTTGCGCGCAGCTTTCCTAAGATGAGCGATGCGGAATTAGATGACTTAGTGATGACTGACCGTGCCTTCTTTAACCAGGCTTTCGCTGTGGTCAATAAGTATGTAGTGGCTCAGATGTCTAAGGTGTCGGGTGCCCTTTCCAGTTCTCCGGGCATGTTCCAAATCCGCAGTAAGGAAGAGCAGAGCACTTGGGATAAGTCGGTTCACCGCAAAAAGGTGCCCTTTTACTCTTTGGGGGATTTGTTAGGCTGCAGGTCTATCACGGATTCATTAAAGGGGATGATGGAGGCGTGTGAAGAGGCCCAGGCTAAGATTGACGTGGTCGCCAAGGAGAACAAGTTTGGAGGCTATGGAGGCTACAACGCTGTTCATTATTCCTTGTTATCTGACAAGCTCGTCGTGGAGTATCAAATCAAAGCTAAGGTAAACAAGTTAGAGGCTGGTATCAGTCATGACTTGGTGCTCTCCGATGAGAAGTTCCGCGATAGGTTTCAAATGGAACCTCTCCCCCAAGCCCAAAAGGATTTGGTGGTCCGAGTTATCAACATCTCTACTCAAATGTCTATGCGGGAATTCGCGGAGTTGGTAGACGGTCTTGATGTAAAGGGGGAGAGGATGGACCAGATCCTCTACGGTGACGGGTCTGAGGAAGAGATCGTAGACTCCCTCAAGAAGTATGTGGATACTAAGGGTCAGAGGCGATTAGCACGCATTTTAGCAGCCGAGAGGCTCATCGGAGAAAGTCATGGGTAAGAAACTTGTCACGGCCCAAGCGCCATTCACTATGTTAGTTCCAGGCTTGACAGCCCCCACTGACCCCAGCTCTAACACGCCCCCTACCGGCGATGGGGGAATGACCTACCGTACCCAGTTCTTCCCTGACGTGCCGGGTAAGGGAGAGAAGACCCAGCCCACTTCTGGTAAGACGCCGGGAACCTCTACCCGAACAGGGTTAATGGCGTGGGAAACTCAGAATGTGGCCCTCCCAGGCCGGGTGGATATTGAGTGCGTGGCCGTTGCCGTTCCAGCTGATTTTACCGATCTCGGGCCTACTTTCTTCCACTTAGGGGAGTATGTCATCGAGTGCGGGGTGGATTTTGACTTCGGAGTTACTCCCGCAGCCTGTGCTGATAACCTGGCTGCCTTTATTGACTCATTCCCCGATTGGTCTTGCGCTGCTACAGGATCGGGAACCGTTAGGGCCAACGGACCTGCGGGTATTGTAGGTAATGAGGTGGTGGCGTATGTTGCGGGACCGGGTGCCAGTTTGTGGAGTCTCGAGACGATTGGTGGAGCTGATCCCCAGGGTCGGCTGCATGACGCTGACCCCACTATTGGGCCACCCGAGATCACGTGAGGTGTAATTGTCTGTTTCCGCTACTCAATCTGTTGAAGATCGCCGCCGCCTCCTGCAGGATCTCCCTGAGGGGACGCGGCGGGTTCAAGTTCTGCGTAATGGGAAGCAGCATTACAAGAAACCTGAAGAGATTGATGTAGAGATTGATGAGGTAGTCCTCTCTTCCGATGGCAGCCCTGTGGTGATGAAGGGACGGCCAGGGCGTAAGCCTAAGTCACGCCTTCAGCCTATTAGCCCTATGGCAGCTGAGATTGACGAGGCGCGGACAAGCCATATCGAGGATAGCACCCTTCGCAAGGAGGCCGATAAGGATTCCGAGGGGGAGGAGCTATTCAACCAAATCATATCATCTATGGCTGAAGAGGCAGCAGCCTTAGAGTTTGAGCGCGAAGAGGCCGCTCGCCACGGGTTAGACACTTCGGGCCTATCGGTAAAGAGATCCCGTGTTTTGAAGGCCATGGCCGATTCTATGCTGAAGCGCAAATCCCTCACAGGGGGTGTAATCGATCTGGATTCTCCAGCCTTCAAAGCTCTCTTCACCTTATTGTTAGAGTCTTTTAAAGAGTCGATGACAGGGGCCGGTTGCCGATCCGAGCAGATCGAGGCTGTGTTCGCGAGCCTTATCCGCACCTTGGCCGATGATTCTTGGAAGCAGGAAGCTAAGAGCCGGATGAAAGAGAAGTTAGCGTGAGTCTGGCGGATATTGCAGCTTCTGTAAGCCGTCGATCCTCAGATGCGGAGGACGATTCCGTTGACATCATTACTTTTATTGAGTCTGATTGGGGCCTCGGGTTAAAGTTGTTCCCCGTCCAACGAGTGATTCTGAAAGCCCACTATGGGTTAGAGTTGGATGATAACCTTCACGACTACCCGTTGGACTCCCCGGTACCTCTCACTCATCCCGACTATGACGAGGAGGAAATGGATAGTGAGGGGTTTTACGCCAAGCGCGTAGTCATCACTGATTTTCGCCGAGAGAACGAACAATGCCTCACTGAAGCCGGATACTTGAGGAAGCTACACGCGGAAGGGCGTTGTAACGCTTCTGAGGTCATCCCCGGACAACAACGGCGGGAGATGGTCCTCTCCGTCGGTAGGCGGTCTGGCAAGACTCTTATAACGTCTTGCATTGTGGCGTATGAGGCGTACAAATTGCTCTTGAGAGGGAACCCCCAAAAGTATTACGGGTCTTCTC
>Ga0163180_10001082_pt1 | contig 15580 bp, 16 predicted proteins | sample AtlANTMetagenome_2_FD_109647 | JGI IMG/M metagenome (GOLD analysis project Ga0163180, IMG submission 109647) | Marine eukaryotic phytoplankton communities from the Atlantic Ocean - Atlantic ANT 4 Metagenome | ecosystem: Environmental > Aquatic > Marine > Oceanic | place: North Atlantic Ocean...
ATATTTGCAGATAGGTTTCTTTTAGATATTTCATCATAAATTGATATATATCTTTTGGTTATTTCATCTGCTTCTCTCTCCGTTTTAACATGCTCTCCTAGGATATCTATCGCAACTTTAAATCCTTTGTCATTCAATTTTTGAACATTTTTTAGCATTTCTTCATCAGTAATTCCAGCTATATAAGGAGAGGCAACAATTTTTACAAAAAACTTTGGTAAAAAAGGAATGATTTGAATTATTAAATTATTTATTAACTTCATGCTTTATAAATTTAATAAATAAACAAAATAATGAAAGTAGTATTAATAATAGGCGGTGCAGTTTCTGGTTCAACTGCAGTAAAGAAACTTACTGATGAAGGAATTAGATGTATTGTTGTTGAACAGAATAGAATGCCATATGGAAAAATTGAAGATGGCCTTCCTAGATGGCACGAAAAACAACGTATTAGTGAATATTTTAAAATTGATGATATTATTTCAAATGATTTAGTTGACTTTGTTCCACTAACTAGAATTGGTAAAGATATTTCATTTGAAGAAATATATAATATGGGATGGAGCTGTATTTACTTTGCCAATGGAGCATGGAAAGACAGATCTTTTCCTATTAAAGAAATTGAGCAGTTCGATAATTTTTATTACCAAAATCCTTTTGTTTATTGGTTTAATCATTATCATGAATCATCTTATAATGGTCCTCAGGCAGATATAAAAGATAATGCAATAGTCATTGGAGGTGGATTAGCTTCAATTGATGTTTGCAAGATAACCCAATTAGAACTTGTAAGACAAAAAGTTGAATCTAAAATTGAAAATTTTGATATCATCGAAATGGAGCATAAAGGCATACCAAAATATTTAGAACAATATGATATGAAGTATGAAGACCTAGGAATCAAAGGAACAACTTTAGTTTACCGAAGAAATATAGAAAATATGCCTTTAACTACTATTCCAGAAGATGCCGCTCCTGAAATGATTGAGAAAAGAAAACTTGCGAGAAGAAAAATTTTAAACAATACCTTAGATAAGTTTTTATTTAAAGTTGCCGAATGCACCCAACCAGTTGGGCTCTCACATGAAGATAATATGTTGAACGGAATTGAAGTTATTGAAAATGAGATTATTGATGGAAAATTAATTGCTAAAGAAAATTCAAATAAAGTTCTTCATGGAAATACCTTTGTAAGTTCAATTGGTAGTTTACCTGAACCAATTCAAGGAATACCAATGGATGGATCAACTTATAATATCGTCGATGAAGATTCTGGAAAATTTGATGAATTAGATAAAGTGCATGGAATGGGTAATGCTATTACAGGTAAAGGAAATATTAAGGCGTCAAGAGTTAGCGCTAAAACCGTTGGAGATTTAACTATTGATTTAATTCATGATATCGAACAAGATGTAATTGATAATATTGATTCAAAAGTCAAAGAATGGCAGTCTAAATCTTCCTATGATGGAAATTATTTTGAATGGAAAGCAAAAAAATAATTTTTTTGAAATAATTTTATAGAACTCAACAATCTTTTTTAGTACCTTCATTTGTCAAATTAAAGCATTTAAAATAATCCTAAGAGTTGATGCAGAAAATAACGATTAAAAAGGGTCATGATATTAACATTTCTGGGCTTGCTTCCAGAGAGTTTTCTAGCTCGCCTGCACAAAATTTTGTTTCAATATCTCCTCAAGATTTTAATTACATCAAGCCAAAATTATTAGTTAAAGAAGGTGATAGAGTTACACTAGGTGATGCATTATTTTTTGATAAAATCAACCCTGATGTTAAATGGCCTTCAATTGCTTCTGGAACTATTTCAAAAATTGTTTTTGGAGAAAGAAGGGCAGTTATTGATATTATTATTGAAGTTGATAAAGATAGAGAAGCAAATATCGAACCAATTAACCAAGTTAATCTTTCATCTAGAGATGACGTAAAAGGTTTCATTCAAAAAAATAATTTTTGGCCTTTTTTTACACAAAGACCTTTTAACAAAGTTGTTGATCCTAGCGATACTCCCAAATGTATCGTTGTTAGTCTTGCTGATTCTTCACCATTAGCGAATGATTTATCTTTTTCTTTAGCTGAAAATAAAGATGACATTATTTCTGCATTATCTAATCTTAAAAAGCTAACTGATGGAAATCTTTATGTTGCAGTTAGAGGAGATAATTTTTCATTTTTATCTGATTATAATTTTATCAACTTGATTCAAGTAGAGGGACCTCACCCATCTGGAAATGTTGGTGTTATTTTAAATAAAGTAAATCCATTAAATCAAAATGAAGTCGTTTGGACTGTGCAAGGAAGTCATTTACCAATCCTAGGTAAACTTTTTTCAAAAGGTATTCTTGATTTTTCTGTGAATATTAATACTGTAGGACCTGCTGTAAAGCCTTCATACTTCAAATCACGAATTGGTGCTAGATTTGATTTACATAAAGATTCTTTATTAATGGAAAATGTTAGAATAGTATCAGGAAATGTTTTAACAGGGAAAAAAATTGATATTGATGGTTTCTTGGGCTTTTATCACTCATCTTTTTCTGTGATTGAAGAATCATTTAGTAGGCCTTTTATTGGATGGTTACATCCTGGAGGAAAATCAAAATATAGTGTTTTTAATGCCTACTTAGGATCAAATAAGAAAAGTTATGATTTTACTACATTACAAAACGGAAGTAATAGAGCGTTTGTTCCTGTAGATGCATGGGAAAAAGTTTTTCCAATGGATATTTATATTAATGCATTAGCTAGAAGTATTGAAGCAAATGATATTGATGAAATGGAGCAATTGGGTATTTATGAATGCGATGAAGAGGATGTTGCACTATGTTCTTTTGTATGCCCAAGTAAATCTGATGTGGGAGCAATAATTAGAAAAGGTTTAGATACAATTTATTTTGATAAGTAATTATGAATTTTTTGAGAAAAATATTTGAAGAAACTGGAAAATTTGTAGAAAAGGGCAAACCTCTTTCATGGGCTTATCCACTCTGGGAAGCTGCTGATACAATTTTCTTTTCAACCAATAAGCAAACAAGTAAAGGTCCTCATATTAGAGATAATATGGATATTAAAAGAACCATGTTTTTTGTGGTAATTGCATTAATTCCTTGTTATTTATTTGGAGCATTCAACATTGGATATCTTAATGCATTAGCTTTAGATATTGATCGTGGTTTATTTGCAAACACTATTTTTGGTTTTGGGTATGTTTTACCAATCTTAATTGCAACATTTGTTGCTGGTGCCGTTTGTGAGCTTACGTTTGCTATCATTAGAAAACATGAAGTCAATGAAGGATTTTTAGTAAGCTGCGCATTAATACCTTTGACAATGCCCCCAGATGTACCGCTATGGCAAGTGTTCATTGGAACCAGTTTTGGAATTATAATTGGAAAAGAAATATTTGGCGGTGTTGGTACAAATATATTTAATCCTGCTTTAACCGCAAGAGCTTTTATGTACTTCGCTTTTCCAACTAAAATTTCTGGAGATAAAGTATGGGCTATAGGTCCTGATGGATATAGTGGAGCTACTGCATTAGCAATTCCTGCAAATCCAGTAGAATATGATACAGCTTCAAATCTTTTTGCTGCTTCTACTCAATTTGATTTCTCATTAATGAATATGTTTTGGGGATTAATACCGGGATCAATTGGTGAAACTAATAAGCTTTTAATCTTAGGTGGTGCATTCTTCTTAATTTATTGCGGTATTGCTTCATGGAGAATTATTGTTAGTTCAGTTATTGGATTAGTAGTTACAGCATTTATTTTCAATTTATTATCAGGATTTTCTACAAATGCAATGTTAACTATTACACCATTACAACATCTATTAATAGGAAGTTTTTTATTTGGAACTGTTTTTATGGCCACTGAGCCAGTTACTTCTTCACACACTAACACAGGAAGATGGATTTATGGTTTTTTAATTGGAGTCTTAACAGTAATAATTCGTTCAATTAATCCTGCATATCCAGAAGGTGTGATGCTTGCAATTTTGATTATGAATATGTTTGCTCCACTTATAGATTACTATGTTGTTCAGTCAAATATTAAAATGAGGTTAGCAAGAAATGCATAGTAATAATTACACATTAGGCTTTGTTTTTATTGTAACACTTGTTTTAGGTACAATGTTATCCTTTACAAAGGATAGTGTTAAAGTCTTACAAGATCAAAACTTAAAAGCTGATGTTCAAAAAACTATCCTAAGATCATTAAATTTTGATGAAAGTTTATTACTTACCAATGAAAGCATTGAGGAAACATTTAAGAATTCTATCGATGCTAAATGTGTTAATGTTGAAGGTGAGATTGTAGATTGTAACATTGAAGAAGTGGATATTGAAAAAAATGTAGAGACTCTTCCAATTTATATAAGAATGGATAATGATAAAATCCAAGGAATAGCTCTTCCTATAGCTGGAAAAGGCTTGTGGTCTACAATTTTTGGATATATTGCATTAAATCCTGATACAGACTCAGTTTTAGGAATTCAATTTTACAAACATGGTGAAACACCTGGTCTTGGTGGAGAAGTAGAGAAGAAATGGTTTACTGATAATTTTATTAATCACCCTATTAAAAAATCAAATGGTGAAGTAGAGTTTGTTCCTAAAAAAATTCGTGATGAAAATGGAAAAATCATTAGCATAACAGTTATTAAAGGTGGAGTGGATTATTCACAAACTAATAAGTCAGCTATTCATCAGGTTGATGGAATTTCTGGCGCAACAGTAACAGCAGATGGTGTGACAGATTTCCTTCTAGAAGATTTATTGAGATATGAGAAAACATTAGATAAAATTAGAGACTATGGAACTATTTAATTCAGAATCAAAGAAAATAGTTAGCGATCCAATTAACGTTAATAACCCAATTTCACTTCAGGTGTTAGGAATTTGTTCTGCTCTAGCAGTGACAATCAGATTGGACCAAGCAATAATCATGACTTTAGCTGTTATTTTTGTTCTTTGTTCTTCAAATGTAATATTGTCTTTGATTAGAAACTATATTCCAACAAGAGTAAGAATTGTCATTATGTTATCTGTAATTGCATCTCTTGTGTCAGTAGTTGATGAACTGCTTAAGGCTTATTTATACGATATGAGTAAGCAACTTTCTGTTTTCGTTGGATTAATTATTACTAATTGTATTATCATGGGTAGAGCGGAGGCTTTTGCCTTGAAAAACGGACCATCAAAAGCATTTTTAGATGGTTTAGGTAATGGTTTAGGTTATGGATTGATAATTATTATTGTTTCATTTTTTAGAGAATTATTTGGAGCAGGGACTATCACTCTTCCTGATGGTGGAGCAGGATATGTTTTATGGAGTATTCCTGAATCTTGGTATGCAGCTGGATATGAAAATATTGGTTTATTAGTTCTTTCCCCTGGCGCATTTATTATTTTAGGTTTAGTGATTTGGGTGCAAAGAGAGTTTGCAGGCGTTGAGGAGGATGCATAAATGTATAGCTTAGAACATTATCTTAGCATATTCACCAAAGCTGTTTTTATTGAAAATATTGTTTTAGCATATTTCTTGGGACTATGTTCATTCCTTGCAATATCAAAGAGAATAGATGCATCAGTTGGAATTGGATTAGCTGTAGTAGTGGTATTAACAATAACTGCACCAATTAATTGGGTGCTTTGGGAATATCTTTTAGCTAAAGGTGCACTTGTTTGGATTAGCGATGATTTTATTGATACAGATCTCGGGTTCTTGAAACTTATTGTATTTATATCTGTTATTGCTGCGATGGTACAATTAGTAGAGATGTTCATGGAGAGATTTTCTCAATCTTTGTACAATAGTCTTGGAATTTTTTTACCACTAATTGCTGTTAATTGTTCAATTCTTGGCGGGTCTTTATTTATGGTTGAAAGAGAATACACTATTTCAGAGACAGTAGTATATGGATTTGGTTCAGGTGTTGGATTCTTTTTAGCAATTGTCGCTTTAGCTTCAATTAGATATAGAATTAGATATTCTAACATACCTCCAAGATTAAGAGGAGTTGGAATGGCAATGTTATTAACAGGATTATTATCAATGGCTTTTATGGCATTTTCAGGGATTGATTTATAATGAGTGATATTTTATTAGGCGTTATTGTTTTTTCATCTGTGATACTTTTTCTTGTATTTATTTTAAATGTCTTAGGTAATATTCTATTACCACAAGGAGAAGTGACTTTATTAATAAATGATGATATTGATAAGTCAATTAATGTAGAAACTGGTGGAACAGTGTTGTCTGCTCTTGCTTCACAAAATGTATATTTACCCTCAGCTTGTGGAGGTCAAGGAACATGTGCACAATGTAAGTGTCAGGTGATTGAGGGTGGTGGTGATATTTTGCCAACAGAGGAAGCATACATATCACGCTCTGATCAGAAAGATAATTGGAGATTAGGTTGTCAGGTTAAAATTAGAAATGATATGAAAATTCAAGTTCCAGATGAAATATTTAGTATTAGAAAATGGGATGCTGTTGTTAAGTCAAATGATAATGTAGCTACTTTTATTAAAGAGTTAATTTTAGAACTGCCGGAAGATGATCCAATCCATTTTGAATCTGGGGGTTATATTCAAATTGATGTACCTACTTACAAAGGATTAGAATATAAGAATTTTGAAATTCAAGATTTATATACTAGTGATTGGGACAAATTTGATATTTGGCAATATGTTGCAGAAAATAAAGAACCAGTTTTTAGGGCATATTCTATGGCAAATCATCCCGCTGAAGGAAATATGATTATGCTTAATATTAGAATTGCTAGTCCTCCACCAGATAACCCATCTGCTCCTCCTGGAATAGCTTCTTCATATGTTTTTGATCTTAAAGAAGGAGATAAGGTAACTGTTTCTGGTCCTTATGGTGAATTCTTTATCAAAGATACTGATCGTGAAATGGTTTACATTGGAGGGGGCGCTGGAATGGCTCCTTTAAGATCTCATATCTTTCATTTACTTAAAACTGAAAAGACTAAACGAAAAATTTCATTTTGGTATGGTGCAAGATCAGAAAAAGAAATGTTCTATGATGATGAATTTAAGGCATTAGCAGAAGAATTTGATAATTTCAGTTACCATGTTGCTCTGTCTGATCCATTACCAGAAGACAATTGGAAAGGTCCAACTGGATTTATTCATCAGGTTGCGCATGATATGCTATTAAGAGATCATGAAGACCCTACTGAGTGCGAATACTACTTATGTGGACCTCCTATGATGATTAGTGCTGTTCAAAAAATGCTTTGGGACTTAGGCGTTGAAGAAGATATGATCGCTTATGATGACTTTGGCTAAAAGATTAGCTGCGCTACTAATTCTTTTATTATTTAGTTGTAGCTCTCCTCAAAAAGATATTGTTTCTATCAAAGGTAAAACCATGGGAACAACATATACTGTCAAATTTTTTCCTTTAACCAATAATCCTGTTGAAATTGAAGAGAATTATATACTTATAGAAGAAATTTTGAAGGACATTAATCAACAAATGTCTACATATATACCTTCCAGCGAAATTTCCTCCTTCAATCAATCACAATCAACTGATTGGTTTTTAATTTCTGAAGATTTTAGCAATGTTTTAGAACAGTCATTTAAATATTATGATTTATCAGATGGTCAATATGATATAACTGTTATGCCTTTAGTAAACTTATGGGGATTTGGTCCAGATATTTTTGAATCACCGCCTTCAAAAGCTATGATTGATAGTGTTAAGGTCTTTATTGGTCAAGATTTAATCGAAGTTGAAAATCAGAAAATAAGGAAAAAAGATTCAAGAGTTCAAATCGATTTAAGTTCAATTGCAAAAGGTTATGCAGTCGACAAGATTTTTAATGCTTTGAATAAATATGAAGATATTTTTATTGAAATAGGAGGCGAGATAAGAACAAAATCAAAATTGAAGGATTGGAAAATAGGAATTAATACTCCATCTATTACTAATTTTGAAAATGATATTGAACTTATTATTTCTCTAAATAATCTTTCAATTGCAACTTCAGGCAATTACCGAAATTTTTACATAATTGATGAAAAACTTTATCATCATGAAATTAATCCTAAAACTGGATATCCAACTTCTTCTAATTTAGGTTCTGTTTCTATTATTTCTGATCAATCATGTTTGGATGCAGATGCTTTATCGACAATGTTTTATACCACTGATAATTTTGAGATTATAGAAAATTTAAATGGAGTTGAATCTTTATCAATTCTTTTAAATGATGATAAAACCTTTAAAAAGGTTTTCTCAAGCGGTTTTCCTAAGAATTAGGCGTTACTCTCGCATTTATCTTGATCACCACCACAAATTTCACATCCATCTGGTGAGTCACCACAAGCTTTTCTTAATGGTTTATTTTTAAAAATAAGACCGAGATTCATAGCTATCATTGATAGTCCTATAATGAGTAAAACGGGTAATAAATTTTCCATTTTTTAATATAAAGCAATAAATACGATTTTAATAATTTTTTCATTCCTTTTTCTTTAAATTACCGCCTATGGATTTATTGAATCATCCAGTTGGAATTATATCGATAATTTTATTTATCATTGCATATGCATTTGTAATGACAGAGGAGATTACGCACTTAAGAAAGTCTAAACCTGTACTTTTTGTTGCTGGAATTATTTGGGCAATGATTGCTTGGGTGGGGGTGCAAACTGGAGATTCTTATGCTGTTAAAAAAGAATTAATGCATGCTTTTGATGAGTTTAATCAGTTGATGCTTTTTTTATTAGTTGCAATGACTTACATCAATTCTATGACTGAAAGAAATGTTTTTGAAAAACTACGATCCATTCTTTTAAATCAAAATTTTTCCTATAAAAAATTATTTTGGATTACCGGTTTTATTTCATTCTTTTTATCGCCAATTGCAGACAATCTAACTACAGCTTTAACAATGTGTGCTGTGGTATTAGCTGTTGGGAAAGGTAATAAAAATTTTACTAGTATTAGCTGTGTTAATATTGTAGTTGCTGCTAATGCAGGTGGAGCATTTAGTCCTTTTGGTGATATAACGACTTTAATGGTTTGGCAAGCTGGCTATGTTGAATTTTTTCAATTTTTTAAGTTATTTTTACCATCACTAGTAAATTTCATTATTCCTGCATTTATCATGAGCTTTTTTATTGATGGTTCTGCAGATGAAGTTGAAAATCCCCCTGTTATTTTAAAAAGTGGTGCTATTACAATAAGTTGCTTATTTCTTGTTACTATTATGACGGCTATTTCTTTTAAACAGTTTCTTGCACTTCCCCCTGTTTTTGGTATGATGTTTGGACTAAGCTTACTGCAGTTGTATGGATATTATCTAAAAAGAACGTTCTCTGCTGAAAGTAAAATTGCTAGAGATGGCTCAGATCAACCTTTTGGAGTTTTCAAACAAATAGCTCAAGCTGAATGGGATACATTGCTATTTTTCTATGGTGTAATACTTTGCGTTGCTGGACTTTCAAAAATTGGTTATTTAGCATTAATTAATTCTGCGCTGTATGATGGCTTAGGTTTTACTCTTGCTAATTCATTGATGGGAATTATTTCCGCTCTCATTGACAACATTCCAGTTATGTTTTCTGTTATTCAAATGCATGATACAACGACAATGGATTTAAATCAGTGGCTTTTAATTACCTTAACTGCTGGCGTAGGTGGAAGTTTACTTTCAATTGGTTCAGCTCCAGGAGTAGCTCTAATGGGCCAAGCAAAAGGAATTTATACTTTCTCAAGCCATCTTAGATGGACCGGAGTAATTTTCATTGGATATATATTTAGTATATTGACGCATTTATGGATTTCAGGAATGATTTAATGAGAATTACCAAGGTAACAACTAGAAATGGCGATAGCGGCAAAACAAGCTTAGCAAAAGGTGAATCAGTGCTTAAATCAGATAATATCATCCACTGTCTTGGCGAAGTTGATGAATTGAGCAGTATCATTGGAGTTTGTTTGTCTTATTGTAAAGATCATAGTATTTCTAAGTTTTTAAAGAACATTCAAAACAATTTATTTGATATTGGAGGTCATATTTCTATGAATCTTAATGATAATTCAATTGTTAGCGAACAAATGATTTCTGATTTGGATAATCAAATTAATAGCCTAAATGAAGATTTAGAACCGCTTAAAGAATTTATTTTACCCAGTGGAGATCATTTTTCAGCAAATTTACATCTTGCAAGAGCTATTACAAGAAGAGCTGAAAGATCTTCAGTAAAGCTATATGAAAATTCTTTAGAAAATAATCCAATTATTATGTATTTAAATCGTCTTTCAGATTATTTCTTTGTTCTTTCAAGGTATCATAATAAGCAAAGTGATATTCCTGAAACTACTTGGAAGAGGTAGTTGATGGATTTCAATAAAATTCAATCAATTGTCGAAAAACATGATAAAATTTTTATTTCATCTCATATTAATCCTGATGGAGATAGTTTAGGTTCTGCTTATGCGATGTATAAGTTCCTTGATTCTATTGGCAAAGATTGTATCATTGTAAATCATTCACCAATTCCTGAAGTATATAATTTTTTAAATGAGGATAATATTTTTCAAGAGCTAGATGGAGATTCAGCTTCTTTTATTAAAAAAGCAGATTTAGGACTGATATTAGATATAGGAGATTTTTACAGATTAGGAGATATAGCATATTTGGTTGAAGAAAATGATATTGAAACTCTAAGCATTGATCATCACGCAAAATCTGATAATGATTTATTTAAAAACGAATACATTGATGTTGAAGCATCATCTGTAGGTGAAATTTTATATTCTTTTTTTAAAGAAATTAATCATAAGATTTCAGAAGAAATGATGTTAGGAATTTATGTAGCTGTTCTAACAGATACTGGTTCATTTAGACATAGTAATACAACAGATCTCTGTCATCAAGTTGCTGTTGACGCCATTCAAATGGGATTAGACATTTCTAAAGTATATCAAAACATTTATGAAAACTCTTCAGTTAGCAGAATGAAGCTTTTAGGAAATGTTATTCAAAAATTAAATTATGATTGTGATGGTGAGTTGGTTTGGTTTTCTTTGAATCATGATATGATTAAAGAGGTTAATGGTTCAAATCAAGACTTTGATGGGTTTACTGATTTTTTTAGAGGTATTAAAGGAGTTGAAGTTTCATTAATGCTTTATGATTTAGGCGGAAAAGTTAGACTAAGCTTTAGATCAAAAGGAAAATATAAAGTTAGTGAAATTGCCAAGAAGATGGGCGGAGGTGGACATCCGTTTGCAGCAGCAGCACTAGTTGAGGGCGAATTTTCAGATGTCAAATCAACAGTTTTAAATTTAATGTCCACATATATAAGCAAATTTAATGAAGATAATCTTAGCTAAAGACGCAGGATATTGTTTTGGAGTAAGAGATGCTGTAAATAGCGCTTACGAAATGAGCAAAAAATATGGTGAAGTATATATGTTGGGAGATATTGTACATAATGAAAGTGTAGTAAGTGATTTAGAAAAAGAAGGTGTAAAAGTAGTCGAGAAGCTTGATCAGATTCCAAAAGATAAACCTGTTCTTTTTAGAGCTCACGGTACTGCTAAGGAGGTTTGGAAAAAAGCTGAAGATAAAAAAATGAATATTATTGATGCTACATGCCCTTTAGTCCATGAAATACATCACGAAGTAAAAGCTTTGCATGATGAAGGGAGAAAAATTATCATAATTGGTGACCATGGCCATGATGAAGTAATTGGTATAGCTAGTCAAATACCAGATCCAGTAATTATTGCTTCAGTTGAAGAAGCTGAGGCATTAAGAAAAACAAAAAAAGCCGGAGTTGTTACTCAGTCAACACAAACAATTGAGAATGTTCAAGATATTATAAACATTTTAATGACAAAAGTATTTGATTTAAGATTTGTAAATACGATTTGTTTTCCAACTAAGAGAAACCAAGAACAAATTAAAGAGTTATCTGAAGTAACTGACTTAATGATTATTATTGGATCATTTACAAGCGCTAATTCTAAACGTCTAGCTGAATTAAGCTCAGAAAGAAATGAAAATACATTTCAGGTGACTTCTGCTGCAGAAATTGATTCATCTTGGTTCAAAGATGATGTAAATTCTGTAGGAATATCCGCCGGAGCCTCAACTCCAGACTGGATAATCGAATCAGTAATTAAAAAAGTCAAAGAAGTAACAAATACACAGGAAAAGGAAATAATTCATGAGTAAAGAGTCTTTTAAAGTTAAGGTCGGTTTAGCAGAAATGCTAAAAGGTGGGGTAATTATGGATGTTACTAATCTAGAGCAAGCTAAAATTGCAGAAGAGGCGGGAGCAGTTTCTGTGATGGCTTTAGAGAGAATTCCATCTGATATAAGAAAAGATGGTGGAGTTGCAAGAATGAGCAACCCTCATATGATTAAAGAAATACAAGACAATGTTTCAATACCAGTTATGGCAAAATGTAGAATTGGTCATTTTGCTGAAGCTCAAATTTTAGAAGCTTTAGAAGTTGACTTTATTGATGAAAGTGAAGTGCTTACAACAGCTGATGAATATGCTCATGTAGATAAACATCCTTTTAAGGTTCCATTTGTATGCGGAGCAAGAAACTTAGGTGAAGCCCTAAGAAGGATTCACGAAGGTGCCGCATTAATTAGAACTAAAGGTGAGGCTGGTAGTGGAAACATCGTTGAAGCTGTAAGGCATATGAAAATGATTACTTCTCAAATTATTGAATTGCAAGATGCTGATTTATCAAAAAAAGCAGAAGAATTTAGAGTCCCTTTAGATCTAGTAGAAGAGGTAGCTAAAAATCAAAAATTAACAGTACCAAATTTTGCAGCTGGGGGAATTGCTACTCCAGCAGATGCTTCATTAATGATGCAGCTTGGTGCTGAAACTGTTTTTGTTGGTTCTGGTATTTTTAAAAGTGAAGATCCTTCTGAAAGAGCCCATGCAATTGTTAAGGCTGTTACGCATTTCAAAAGCGCAAAAGATGTTTTAACTGCTTCATATGATTTAAAGGATGCCATGAAGGGAATTTTGATGTCTGACATCCCTGAAGATGAAAAATTTTCAAACAGAGGTGACTAATTGTGATTGGTGTCCTTGCGCTTCAAGGAAATTTTGATTCTCATATTAAAATTCTAGAAAAAATTAACTTAAAACATAAGTTAGTTAAAACAAGTGATGATTTAAGCTCTGTTGAGGGTCTTATTATTCCAGGAGGAGAATCTACAACAATAACTAATCTTTTAAGAAGAAATCAAAGTTTGGTTGACGGGATTAACCAGTTGTCAAAAAATAAGCCTATATTAGGTTCGTGTGCTGGACTAATTTTAATGTCTAAAGATGCAAACGATCCAAGAGTACATAACTTTGGCTTTTTAGATGTAACAACAAGCAGAAATGCTTATGGAAGACAAGTATATTCTTTTGAAGCTAAAATTAAAGTCGAAGATAATGTAATTAGTTCTGAAATTGATGTATTATTCATTAGAGCTCCAAAAGTAGATAAAATAAACAACGGTGTTGAAGTTTTAGCAACTTTTCAAGAAGAGGTAGTTGCTGTTAGACAAGGTAAACATATAGGAATTTCTTGTCATCCTGAGCTATTAGATGAAACTTTAATACATGAAATTTGTTTCAAAGGGAAAAATGAAATATCTTGAAAAAATTAATTCTCCAAAAGATTTAAAAAGTATTCCAAGAGAGGAGTTAGGAGAAGTATGTAATGAACTGCGAACTTACATTACTGACACTATTAATGAAATTGGAGGACACTTAGCACCAACTCTTGGGGCAGTTGAAATAACAACTGCTGTTCATTATGTGTTTGACGCCCCAAAAGATAAAATCGTATGGGATACTGGTCATCAGGCATATGCTCACAAAGTATTAACAGGAAGATATAATCAATTTTCAACCATTAGAAGATATAAAGGGTTAAGTGGTTTTTTAAAACGATCTGAAAGTGAATATGATGTCTTTGGTGCTGGTCATGCATCTACTGCGATTTCAGCTGGACTAGGAATGGCTGTAAGCAGAAATTTAGAAAATGATGATTTTAAAGTTGTAAGTATTATTGGTGATGGAGCTTTATCTGGAGGCCTTGCATTTGAAGCCCTAAATAATGCTGGGAATATAAGAAAGCAAATGCTCGTTATTGTTAATGATAATGATATGTCTATTAGTCCTAATGTAGGTGCGTTTAGAAACTATCTTGTTAAAATAGCGACCAATAAGCAATATAATAGATTGAGAAGATGGATTTATAGAACTATAAAAAAACTTCCAAAGAGTTTGAAAATTATAGAATCTTTTTTAAGAAAAGCTGAATCAAGCGCTAAAAATTTTTTTCTGCCAACAACCGTTTTTGAAGATTTAGGTTTTAGATATTTTGGACCAGTTGATGGTCACAATATCGAAGAAATGGTAGAAATTTTAGAAAATATAAAAGACTATGATAGCCCTGTTGTGTTGCATGCAATTACAAAAAAAGGAAAGGGTCTTGATTATGCTGAGGATGATCCAATCAAATATCATGGAGTTAAAGAGAAGAAAAAAAATGATGCAGTCACCAAAGTCCAAGCTCCAATTTATCAGAATGTATTTGGAGAAGTGTTATGCGATTTAGCAGAAGAAAATAAAAATATAGTTGCAATAACTGCTGCAATGAGAGAAGGAACAGGATTGGTTGAGTACTCTTCAAGATTTCCTGAAAGATTTTATGATGTCGGTATCGCTGAAGGCCATGCAGTAACTTTTAGTGGTGGGCTATCAACACAAGGTAAAATTCCTGTTGTTGCAATTTACTCAACTTTTCTTCAAAGAGCCTTTGATCATATAATACATGATATTGCTTTACAAAATTTACCTGTTATTTTTTGTATGGATCGTTCTGGTCTAGTTGGTGAGGATGGTGCAACTCATCATGGAGTTTTAGATATTTCATATTTAAGATGTATACAAAATATTATTATTTCAGCTCCAAAAGATGGAAATGAATTAAGAGATTTACTTTATACTGCAACTTTAAATACAGCTAAACCATTTACCATAAGATATCCCAAAGAACAGTCAGTAAAATTTGAAGAAAAATCTCCACAAAAAATTGAAATAGGCTCATGGGAGGTATTAACAGAAGGAAGTGACGTTCTCATTTTAGCAGTTGGATCAATGGTAAGTAAGAGCTTAGAAATACATAATATGCTAATGGAAAAAGGTATTTCCTCAGAGGTAGTTAATTGTAGATTCATTAAACCTATGGATAAAAATTATTTAAATGAATCTTTACCAAAATATAAATTAGTTGTTACAATTGAAGAAGGTGTTACAGACGGGGGATTTGGTGAAGGAGTAATAAACTGGTCAAATAAAAAGAATATTGAAAATTCTATCTTAACATTAGGTGTTCCAAACAGGTTTGTAGATCATGGACCAAGAAATATTTTATTAGAAGAAATAGGGTTAGATTCAATGACTTTGTTCGAAAAGATTTATAATTTTTCAAGGAAATCAAATGAATAAAAAAGTTGAAAGAAAAGGTAGTTTTAAAAG
>Ga0163180_10001083_pt1 | contig 15571 bp, 12 predicted proteins | sample AtlANTMetagenome_2_FD_109647 | JGI IMG/M metagenome (GOLD analysis project Ga0163180, IMG submission 109647) | Marine eukaryotic phytoplankton communities from the Atlantic Ocean - Atlantic ANT 4 Metagenome | ecosystem: Environmental > Aquatic > Marine > Oceanic | place: North Atlantic Ocean...
AATGGTAACCCTCTAATTATGGCGGTTATGGTTGGAACAGCATTTTGGATTGCTACCCTTGAAATCCATCCGGCAATCACGTGGCCAGCAAGAGTATTTACTGCTGCTTATGGACTGGGGCTGGTATTTATGCTGTGGGGATGCTTTCTCGGCTGGCTGATGAGTTTAGCAGAAAAAAGTAAACAATCTACCTGATAGAATTACCAACCGCTGGCTCTGGTGAGTTGCACTGGCAATGAGACAACTGGCCGGGTAATTCGTCACCTATAATTTTCCCAGCCTGTCCTGTTAGGCAGAGCCCAGCCATTTGCCCTGCCCTCTATGCTCTCCGTGGCTTAGATAAAATAAGCGGGATCCACAGACAAAACTAAACCTGCCTGCACAATCTGTGCTCAACAGACTCCCACCAAAGTTGCAGTTAGAAAAACTACTAACCGTTTACACACAGCTCTCCTACGACTTCAGCAGTTCCTTCACGATCGACTCCAGGAAACTGTACTCATGCAGCCCTACTACCTTTAGCCGTACTTTCCCTTCACGATCAATGAAAATCGTAGTCGGATAACCAGAGAAATTCGGTACCTGGGTACGAGTCGCCTCATCTCCGAACATGCACGGATAGTTGATGCCAAACTCCGCGATGAAGTCTTTTACCGTTTGTTCATATTGAGCTGGTTCACCGTTACCTTCGTAATTCAGACCAACGATTTGGAATCCATCTTTACCATAAGTCTCCTGAAGTTTCACAAACGACGGAATCTCGGCTCGGCAAGGTGGGCACCATGTGCCCCAGATATCAACTATCACCACCTTGCCTTTGAGACTCTCGAGACTAATTGTCTTGCCATCCTGAATTGAGGTGAATTCAAAAGCAAATGGAAATGACTCCCCATCAGCAAGCGCTTCTTTAGCTTCTGCGATAGCCGCTTCAGAGGCCTTAGCCTGCCATGCTTCAAGCTTCGCAGCAAATCCCGCATCCGCTCGGACATTCTCCAGATCTGCATCTTGACTGAGTTGATCTAAGTCCATCCCACCATAATCAAAACATAACTCCAGAGATGCGATAGCTCCTTCCACATCTTCATCTAAACTCAACGCGCACGCCTCGTTATAAAAAACCATGCTGAGGATTCTCGCACCCTGCTGTGCAAAACTTTCATTAGCTTCAATAACCTCTCTGGCTATCTTTGCAGCCTGTTTGAAATCCTGATAAGCAGACTTATCTCCCGACTGGATCTTCTTAATCGCCTCACTATTTAACTGTGTTACCTGTCGTGCCTTCTGAAGCACCTCTGGGCTTGGTAGTGCTGGCGTATCTGTCTCCACAGCTGATTCCTCTAGCGATGAATCAGCTGTAGCTTGTGAAGTTGCCTCTTCTACCACAGGCTCCGGACCGGGTTCTAAAGATCGTGATTCATCTGGTGAGGATGCACTACCGGCATCATCGGATGTATCACTCGTGGTATTGGCGATAGCATTGTTGACTTCTTCTAATGAGCCAGTATTCCCCTGTGCAGGCTGATCATCCGGTAACTCTCCTAGCTTATCCAGCTCTTCCGGAGTCATATTCTCAATCTGAGCAAGAATATCATTAATCTCTTGACTGGAGACACTCTGAGGGGAATCCTCCTCACCACTGCATCCTGTAAAAAGAAGCGAAAGGACTGCGCAAATTATTGACAGATGTTTGATGGTCATTAGTAAACCCTCCGAAGTTTGGTTTGTATTCGTCACGCTTATTAGACTACACGCAATTCAAAAAAACAAAAAACTTACCACGTACGCATAAGTCATTAGTTATGCGTAAAAAGCTAAGCGTCAGAGATAGTGTTTGGAAATCAGGGCTACAGGTTGCTCACGCAGAACCACTAACAACCCGTCATTCGAGCAATTACTATCAATCAATAAGGAATCTCCAACCATTAGCCGACAATCAACTAATCCCCAAATAGCAATTTCGAGTGTCTGAAAAACCAAACCTAGTTCAATACGATCAGGTAGATGAACAATATCTGAATCGGCGACAACTTCGCCCTAGCGCAGGATGGGTTCTACTCTGGGCGATGGGAGTTGGCGCTGTAATCTCGGGGGACTTCTTTGGCTGGAATCTCGGTATTGGATACTCCGGCTTCGGAGGTTTACTAGTAGCAACTGGACTAATGGTCACCATGTACTTTTGCATGGTCTATACCATTGCTGAGTTATCCGCAGCTCTTCCTCATGCCGGCGGCTTCTTCTCGTTCACACGAAGTGCCCTTGGACCCGTCGGCGGATTTGTCTGTGGCATCACTGATATTGTCGAATACGTCATTACACCTGCAGTCATCGTGATTGGGATTGGCGGATACATAAATGAACTCGTGTTTCCAGGACAAGAAACGGTTTCAATTGGTTACACAATCTTGTGGTGGGTCATCGCATATATCGTTTTTGTGACCATAAATATCATCGGAGTATCGCTATCGCTACGAATGGGGTTAGTTTTTGCTGGCTTGGCAGCGATAGTACTCCTCGTGTTCTATTGCGGCGCCGTAGTTACTGGCAGTTTTGAGGCTGAAAACCTGTTCAATGTAATTCCGGATAAGCATAGCATTGGAGATGTAGAGCATTCGAAGTGGTTCCCAAACGGAATATATGGTGTTTTTGCTGCAATCCCATTTGCTATTTGGTTCTATCTGGCAATTGAACAACTCCCGCTAGCTGCGGAAGAGAGCCACGATGTTGTACGAGATATGCCTCGCGCTTTGATTTGCGGGATGTTCACACTCTTCGCGTTATCTATCGCTACACTCGTTATAAATACGGGCGTCGTAGGAGCCAAAGAACTCGGTACGTCAGACGCTCCACTTGCTGATGGATTTATGAAAGTTTTTGGAATTGGATCAACTGCAAAGGTACTAACACTCTTGGCACTAGTGGGTTTAATCGCCAGCTTCCATGCCATCATCTATGCTTACGGGCGAGTCTTGTTTGCCTTATCACGTGCCGGTTACATACCACGATTCCTTTCACTTACTGGGAAACAGCGTACGCCATACGTTGCACTAATCGCCGGTGCAGTTATAGGCCTTGGGTGTGCACTTATAATCCAGTTCACAGGTGACGACAGCCATGTCGGCTCTGCGCTTCTGAACATGGCAGTATTTGGCGCAGTCATTTCTTATGCCAATGTAATGCTCAGCTATATTATTTTAAAAATCAAACAACCAGATTTGGAACGTCCATATCAAAGCCCCCTTGGTATTCCTGGAGCAGCCCTTGGTCTTGTACTTTCACTCGTCGCACTTGCAGCAACGATGGCCGATCGCCAGATGCTCCCAGCAATTATCGGGGTGGCGTTGTTTATCGTCATCGGTCTGATTTACTTCTTTGCGTTCAGCCGCTTTCACTTAGTTGCATCGGCACCTGAAGAAGAAGCTGTACTTTTGCAAAACGCTGAAAAAGAGCTCTTATAATTGGACTAGATCAGCCAGCGTGACTGGATTTTTTCGAGAAGCAACTTATGACTTCATTAGAAACACTTAAATCACTTGTAGACGAGAAACAAGTTGATACTGTCATCACCGCATTTCCTGACCTTTATGGCCGGATGATGGGAAAGAGATTCGACGCGAGTTTCTTTTTAGACAACGTTGCTGTCGATGGTACTCACGGATGTAATTATCTGGCCACCGTGGATATGGAAATGGAACCAGTGGAGGGCTATGACTTCGCGAATTGGTCAGCTGGATATGGTGACTTTCACCTACAACCAGATTTTGACTCGCTTCATGTTGCTACATGGCTTGATCGTACAGCAATCATTTTTTGTGATGTCATAGACGACTCATCACATGACTTGGTGACCGCACTGCCTCGTAGCATTCTCAAGAAACAAATTGCAGCTGCATCCCAACAAGGATTTACTGCGAAGGCTGCTTCGGAGTTGGAGTACTACCTTTTTAAAGATGGTTACGAAAATGCAAATGGCCGTGCTTATCACAATCTGCAACCAGCCGGTTGGTATTTAGAGGATTACCATATCCTTCATGGCTCAAGAAACGAATCATATCATGGCGAGTTGCGCAGACAGCTTGCGGCATCGGGCATTCCCGTCGAATCAACAAAAGGCGAATGGGGATTAGGGCAACACGAAATCAATGTCGTCTACTCCGATATTCGCGAAATGGCTGATCGCCACATCCTTATCAAACAATGTGCAAAAGAGATTGCTGATGCTCAGGAACTAAGTGTGACATTCATGGCAAAATACAAACAGGATCAAGCTGGGTCCAGTTGCCATATACACCTTAGTCTCTGGAATGAATCTGGAAATGCGTTTGCTGGTGAGGACGAATTAGGGCGAATCAAGTGTTCGCCATTGTTCAAATCATTTCTGGCTGGTTGGATTAGCCATGCGTCGGAGTTTATGCCGTTCTACGCACCAACTGTGAATTCCTATAAGAGATACCAACACGGTTCTTGGGCACCGACAACTCTGGCGTGGAGCCTAGACAATCGAACTGCTGGCTTCCGAGTGGTTGGGCATGACCAGTCTCTACGAATCGAATGTCGGATTCCGGGTGCGGATTGCAATCCATATCTGGCGTTTGCCGCAGCGCTCGCATCCGGACTCGATGGTATCAAGAACAATTTACCAGCACCGGATGAGTTTCTTGGAAATGCATACGATCAGTCGGAAACGGGAACAGTTCCTGTTACTTTTGGAGATGCCATTGCAGGATTTGAACAAAGTGATTTTGTCCGAAGCACATTAGGGTCCGACGTACACAAGCACTACACACACTTCTTCAAAACCGAAAAGCTCGCTTTTGAAAGTGCCGTCACCGACTGGGAACGAATTCGATATTTTGAGCGAATCTAAATTCCTACAGGCATACACCATTTAGTACGATCACACACCACAACCCATGAAAACACTGCCAAAAATCGGCCTTACGATGTACGGTCAGAATGATGAGCGGCATTTCACTATCCCCTCCGAGTACATCAACAGCATCACACGCGCCGGCGGCTTGCCAATTGTGATGCCACCGATTGATGAGCCTCATCACTTCTTATGTCAAATCGACGGTTTGATCCTTATTGGCGGTGGAGATGTTTGCCCATCGTGCTACGAACAAGAATCACATGAAACGGTTTATATGACAGATTCACAGCGCGATAGATACGAGCTGGATTTGTTCAAGGCTGCACTCGACGTCGACATGCCAGTATTTGGAATCTGCCGCGGAATTCAGGTCATGAATGTGGCACTCGGTGGTTCACTACATCAGCATCTACCAGACGTGGTGGGTGAAGAAGTCCGTCATCGCTTGCCACCACGCGAACCAGTAAATCACACAGTATTTGCAGAACCAGACAGCAGACTTGCAACGATTCTGCAGACTGAAGAATTTGACGCACCATCATGGCATCATCAAGCCGTCGACAGGGTTGCAGAACCATTCGTCGCAGTTGCGTACGCCCGAGACAATACGATAGAGGCTCTAGAATTGCCTGATCACAAGTGGTGCATTGCCGTACAATGGCATCCCGAACTAGCACCAGATGACCCGATTCAACAACGGCTGTTTACAGACTTTATAAATCACTGCAAAAGTTGATACCGAAAGTCAGCAAGGATCTAAAGACAAATGGGACGACTCGATAATAAGGTAGCACTGATTACAGGAGCCGGTGGTGGAATCGGTAGAGAAACCGCAGTCCTGTTTGCCAAGGAAGGTTGCAAAGTACTAGCTGTAGATGTCAACGACGCCGCTGGCAACGAGACGGTTGAACTTGTCCGTGAGTTTTCCAATGATGTGGTCTACATTCATGCAGACGTATCACAGTCAGCTGATTGTGAATCAATGATTCGGGCTGCTGAAGAGCACTTCGGTGCATTACATATCCTGTTCAATAATGCCGGCATCATGCACCCGGATGACGGCGATGCCATGCAGACCTCTGAAGAAATCTGGGATTTAACAATGGACATAAATCTCAAAGGAGTCTACTTGGGATGTAAGTTTGGTATCCCAGCCATCAAACGCTCCGGAGGCGGTAGTGTTATTAACACTGCATCGTTCGTTGCTCTGATGGGTGCTGCGACTCCGCAGCTTGCATACACAGCAAGTAAAGGCGGCGTACTCGCAATGTCTCGAGAGTTAGCCATCATTCATGCAAGAGAAAACATCCGCTGCAATGCACTTTGCCCTGGCCCACTGCATACAAAAATGCTGATGGACTTTCTCAACACAGATGAAAAGAAACAGCGTCGGCTCGTGCATATCCCGATGGGCCGATTCGGATTAGCCAGTGAAATGGCACAAGCAGCACTCTATCTGGCAAGCGACGAGTCCTCATACGTAAACGGAACTGAATTCGTCGTCGATGGCGGAATTACTTCTGCGTACGTAACGCCGGAGTAATATCGCGGATTGGATTGTCCAATCATGATCGAACCACTGTCTATTTTGTAACAAGCATGCATTAAGGTGCCATCAGAGAACCGAGTCTCACTATCCATCTCTGCATCAAACACGTTAACGACAAAATCGATCAGCGCATTTAGGTCATCTGGAATCAGCTTGACCATGTGCGCATCTTCACCGCAAAAGAATTATCTACTCTGACACGCGACTGAAGTACTGCCTTACAGTAACCCGGCGATCGGCTTGGAATGATAGACCTGATGAGGTCTGTTTTCATCGTCATACCAGGCGGCAGTTTCCGGTATGCCGAGGCAGTGGTAAATCGTCGCTGCCATGTTTTCCGGAGTCTGAGGGTCAGCAACCGGATATCCACCAATTTTGTCGGAAGCACCAATAACGCGCCCACCTTGGATACCGCCGCCAGCAAAGAATACACTTTGCACTGCACCCCAGTGATCTCGACCTGGTAATGGGAACGAATCTGAAAGCGTCGAGAGCTTAGGAGTTCGACCAAATTCACCAGCCATGACGATTAATGTTTCATCTAGCAGACCGTCAGCTTCAAGATCATCGAGCAATGCGCAAAGCGCGCGATCAGTCGGCGGAAACAATTTGTCTTTCAATCGCGGGAAAGCATCACCATGCGTATCCCATGTTTCATTGTTTCCAAGATTGACCTGAAGCATGTTCACGCCAGCCTTCACTAAGCGGTAAGCCATCAGAATTGACCAACCGAAACTATTGGCTCCGTACTTCTCCTGCGTCTTCGGATCTGCATTGGTTACATCAAATGCTTTTCTTACAACGGGGTCTGTCAGCATCGAAATAACACGTTGGCGTTGACCGTCATACCCCTGCACATTGGCCGATCGCTCCAGGGCCCTTCGTTGGTCATCGATGTGATTTAACAGTGACAGTCGATCGCCTAGACGGTTGGTCGTAAGGCTATGTGGCAGCTTTAGATTGGGTGCCTGATAAACTCTGGCATCTGCCTGTTTGGGTGGCTTCTTCGATTGGTTTGGAAAAGTGTATTCCGGATATGCTCCTCGCCACATCGGATCAGCGTACGGTGATGCTTCAATAAAGAACGGATCACGTCGATTACCCATCACTCCGCCATAAGCTCCAGGAATAACTCCACCGGACCAATGTACGAGGCGCTCGGGCAAAACGATCGACGGCGGTAAGTTATTGTTCCGTGATACCAACCGGTCACCGACAATCGAGGCAATGGATGGATAATCACTTGGACGTGGAACACGATCACCGCGAAATCCAGCATTTTGTTCACTTCGGCCGGTAAGCATGAAGTAATGCCCAAGCGTGTGGCCGTTGGTGGGATGCGTTAACGATCGCACAACTGACCACTTTTTTGCACGTGCCGCCAGCCCTGGTAAATGCTCGGAAATTTGGAATCCCGGAACGGTTGTTGACGACGGGTTAAATTCACCACGCACTTCGGCAGGTGCATCTGGCTTGAGATCAAAGCTCTCATGTTGAGCTAAGCCACCTGATAAGAAAATATAGATTACTGACTTGGCCTTGGCGTTGACCGGCTCAATTGCTGCTGCCTGCAGCTCACGCATGTGGTTCGTACCTAGTCCTAGCATTCCCACTGCCCCTGCCTGAATTGCAGTACGGCGAGAGATTCCCGGATGTTGCATACTCGGTCTACGTTGCGTGCTCATGAGTTACCTGTCTGGTAAATAACTTATTCGATGGCTCGAAAACTCGTTTTAATCATTATAGGAACTGTATCAAACTGTTAAATCTAATTCCTATACTATTCTTATCGTCATTGAGCGGGAATTTCCGTTGTTCAAGGTAATACCTATATAACACGGGCAGTTTCCTCGCTGTAACTAAATGTAGCTCTATGCCAGAATCTCTTTAACGATTCGCGGCTTAAACGTATCCGTTAGCTTTTCTTTCAAGCCATTTCGCTCGAAAAACAGCTCTTCGTGATGAAGGCCAAGTAAGTGTAAAATCGTTGCGTGCCAATCGGCTATGCTGACTGGATTCTCTTGTGCCGCATATCCAATTTCATCGGTTGCACCGTAACTGACACCTGGCTTGATTCCTCCACCAGCCATCCAAAGTGTGAATCCACGTGGGCCATGGTCGCGACCAGCTGAACTGTAGTTCTTTTTGTCACGCATTTGAGCAATCGGCAGTCGCCCAAACTCACCTCCCCAGACTACGAGCACTTCATCCAGCATGTCACGATCTTTAAGATCTTCAATCAATGCAGCAACTGGTTGATCGGTTCGTCCGGCTGCCGTTCGTATCGAATTCTCCAAATTGTTATGACTATCCCAGGGCTGACCATTCAAGAAAATCTGCACATACCGCACGCCTCGCTCAATCATTCGTCGCGCCATCAACGCACGCCGTGCATAGGAATCCGTTGGCTCCTTACCCACACCGTATTTATCAAGCGTGGCTTGTGTCTCCTGCGTAATATCAAGTACATCCGTGGCTTCAACCTGCATACGTGCTGCCAGTTCATAACTCTTGATTCTCGCATCTAGTTGCAGCTGATTCGGCCGCTTCTTTTGATGGATCGAGTCAATCCTCTTCAAGAGCTTGCGCTGTAACTCCGTGATATTAGTCGGATCTGCATTCTCTGCATTGAGATTCAGAATGGGAGCACCTTGCGAACGTACTCTCGTACCCTGATAAATCGGTGGAAGAAACCCGTTCTGCCAGTTTTGTACCGTATTTACAGGGAGCCCTTTCGGGTCATCCAGAACGATGTACGCCGGCAGATTCTGATTAACACTGCCCAACCCATAAGTAACCCAAGATCCGATAGCCGGGCGACCTGGTAATAGCCGTCCCGATTGAATCTTAAACAATGCCGGTTCATGATTCGGGTGGTTGTTAAACATCGACTTAATAAAGGATACGTTGTCGACTACTCTCGATAAATTTGGCAGTGCATCACTTACCCATGCACCGCTTTCACCGTGTTGCTTGAACTTGAATGGACTGCGCAGCAACCCACCAGCTTGTTGCGGTGAACTGATGTCTTCAGCGATTTCATTGAAATAATCTTCGCCATGTCGCTTATCAAGCAATTCCTTTGGCTCAAATAAGTCCATTTGGCTCGGACCGCCATTCATGAAGAACTGAATGACAGCCTTCGCTTTTGCCGGATGATGTGTACCGCGGGGAAGCGTATCAAATCCCAAGCGACTACCACCGGACGATGGTAGTGGATTATCCGCAATTGGTATCTTTCCTTCTGCACGCAACTCATCACACGCCAGTTGCGCCAACGCTGCTCCACTAATTCCATACGCTGCACTTTGGAAAAAGTTGCGCCGGTCGATTGTCTTTTGAATTACATTCTGACTTGGTATCACGTCTGAACCTCTGCCTTTGTGATAAATCAATCTACATACAGGAAACTAGCTGAGTTTAGGAGTGTGTGGCAATAGGTCGCCAATGCCCGTAATTCAACATCAAATGATGCCTGCTCTGTTTCTGAAAGTGTCGTCGCGTGGTCTCGCCATAACTGTTCTAGCTCAGTGAGAGATGTCATAGCAATTTCCAACTCTTCCGCAGATGGCAGTCGTGCGGCAGTAGCAAGAAATACATATTCGATCTGCTTTGATCGATCACCCGCTTGCGTTTGAACTTCACTCGCGAACGATTCAGCAAGTTCACGCACCATGGTGCTGTTTAGTAAATACAGTGCCTGTTGGGCAACAGTACTTACAGCGCGATCCTGGCAAGCTGGATTCATTTGAGGCAAGTCAAATGTTTCCAGGAACGATGGCATTTCTTTTCGCCGCTGTCGCAAATAAATACTTCGGCGATAGGCACCATCCTGAGCAATCGCCGTTACAAGCCCGTCTCCACGAACTTTGACTTCATCGGGTGTTCCGAATTGTCTTTGCTCGAACATCTCAGATACTGCGATGATCGCATCGCGAACTTCTTCTGCTGTCAGACGCCGTAATTGCATTCTGCCAACCAGCTTATTTTCCGGATCATCTACCAACTGTTTCTCCGAAACGACTGATGACTGTCGGTAGGCGGTGGAGGTCATAATCTCCCGGTGCAATTCCTTGATGCTCCAACCAGACTCTACAAATTTCGTTGCAAGATAATCCAGCAACTCAGGGTGAGTTGGTCGGCTTCCAAGCTCGCCAAAGTTATCAATCGATGCCACAATCCCACGTCCAAAGTGATGGTGCCAAATTCGATTAACAAATACCCGGGCCGTCAATGGATGGTCGGGTTCGATGAGCCACTTCGCGAGAGCCAATCGGCGACCTGTACCTTCTGAACCCTCTGCCACTTCCGCAGCCTCAAATGGAGTTTTGCCATCGGTTAATACACTCGGTACACCTGGTCCAACAAGTCGACCGGATTGCCGATGATCGCCGCGAATATATATGTAAGTGGGCGATGGTCGACCGCGATCCCATAAAGCTCGAATCGTTGGAACCGGAAGCTTTTGTGCATTAAGGGATTTAACCTCTTCATCCACCTTCTTCTTCAATGCGGCGTAGTCTTTATCTTTTGCTGCAGCCTTCTCATCAAACGCAATTGAGGGTGAAAACTTCTTGGCCAGATACTTTTGGATCTCCGAGCGATTCCCTTCCTCTGTGCTGAGCGCTGTATCAACATCACTTCGGATTTGCTCCGGCAACGCATCAATTATCGATTTTCGATGAGCTTGTTTGAGATTCTCAAGGAGTTCACTTAGTGGTTTTTGTACAGCCGCTACTTCTTCTTCGAGTAGAGCATTGTGAGCAGCAACCTCTTCTCGCATCTGGGGTGTAGAAACTTCGAGAGCACGGTTTTTCATTATCCCGTTAGTCTGGCCCGACACGGCTGTTGGCTTGAGCCAATCATGCTGATCATAGGCACCCTGAAATACCGCGAGCAGCCTGTAATAATCGCGATGAGGAATGGGATCGTATTTATGCGAATGACATCTGGCACATTTTAAGGTCATCGCTAGTACCGTGGATCCGAATATATCAATTTCGTCCGCGATTACCTCCATGCGTTCCGGGACTGAGTTTACGACGTCAGAACCCGTACCGTCCGGTGCCATCCGCAAGAATCCCGTGGCAATCAGGCTACTCACCGTTTGTTCAGTGATATTATCTGGATTGGAATAATCTACGATTTCGTCACCTGCGATTTGTTCGAGCAGGAATTCAGAATATGGTTTGTCCGCATTCATTGCCTGAATGACATAGTCTCGATAACGCCATGCGGATCGACGAATCGGATCAGCACTTCTCTTACCTTCTGAATCCGCATATCCTGCGGCATCAAGCCACATTCGTGCCCACTTTTCCCCATAAGCGGGCGAAGCAAGTAATCGGTCAATTAAGTTCTCATAGGCTAGCGGATTGTCGTCTGACAGGAATCTCTGTACCTGTTCAACGGTTGGAGGAAGACCTGTCAAATCAAAATAAGCTCTTCGAATTAGAGATTCCTTATTCGCCTCGGGTGAAAACTCATATCCATGCTCGCGCAGTTTACTCAGCAGGAATAGATCCAAACCTGTGCGTGCGGATTCAGTACTATCCAACGCCGGTGGAACAATATCTCCTCGCGGTGGCTGAAATGCCCAGAACTCGCGATCCGATTCGTCGATTAATGGATCTACTTCCGCTGTTGCAACATCGGCCTTGATATCAACCTCCGGTGCCCCCTTAGCAATCCAGTCGGTTAACTGGGCAAGTTCTCCAGAGGTAATCACTTTTACACCGGATGGCAAAAGCTTATCGCGCGGAGGCATCTCTTCGGAATGGATCCGCTTTAGAATCAGACTCTCCTCAGGCTTACCCAAGACAATTGCCGGGCCTGACTTTCCACCCTTGAGCATTGTGGCCGTTGTGCGCAAGTCTAAGTTAGCCTCTCGGCGACCGGCACCATGACAAACAGTACATCTGAGCAACATGATCGGTTCAATCACATGTTGATTCACTTCTGCAGCTTCAATGAGGGATGCTGGATCCGTACCGTCGCTAAACGGAGATCCGGATTTGATCCACGTTTCAATTACATGTATCTCGTCTGATGAAAGTGGCTCTCCTTCACCCTCTGGTGGCATCTGCTTGTCGTGGATTAGGTGGTACAGATAACTGTCATCTAGCTTGTTAGGAATCACAACCTGGCCCGATTCACCACCTTTAAACAGGCCAGCTCCATCTGATAAATCCAATTCGCCCTTACGACTCGAAGCGTTATGGCACTTTACGCAGTGTTTCTTAAATAGCGGTAGCACGTCCTTCTCAAACGTTACTTTACCTTCATCCGCATTTACCAATTGCGGAATACAAATCACTGCCAAAACCAGTATGGAGAGTCTCTTAAACAATGTAATTGCCTTACTGTATTCGCTCTTACGTACGTGCTGTCGAAAACAACCAAGTCATCCTACACATTCTGGTTTTTATCCCTGTGCAGACAGCACTTCCCACTGCTGATTTAATCAGCTGAGACAGCTAACACTTACTGCTGATACTTGGTTCCTTTGCTTCTATTCTAGCTGATGCAACGGTGTAAATCTTGACAGAATACCACCCTGGGTAAACAACTCTATCAACGCATGCGCACAACGGCCACCGCCTCGGGACCTGGCGGTGACCGTAATCCACCATTTCGCAGACTTAATACACCTGTCGGGACAAATCAGGCCATTAGTCTGCAGTTTTCAACCATCGTGGACACCCTCCTCTTCTTACGCACAATTCGAATCAACACCACCAGCGACATGATTAACATGGAAGCCCCTCCTTTCACGGAATCGACCCGCAACTGGACTGCCGGATCAGCATACTCAGCCGCTCCAGGAAGTCTTCCATGTTCAATTCGCCCAAATCTAATGGGCCTGGATCACTTAAGATCCTGTCTAAATCACTGTCAATCCACCGTGTGACCATCGTACCGCTACCTCCATAAGCCTCGTCTGTTGTTACCGTCCATTTGGACTTTGTTGACTAATTGAGATATCGCACGACCGTGTGACACGTTTGGTCAATGGCAGCGAGAAAAGAGAAAAAACAAGTTGTTTTTTTAAGACTGTTCTTCGGAAGCGCGAGATTCAACATAGAAACGATTTACACTTTACGAGAACTAGTTGAATGGTAGACCTACGGCTGTTTTACTGTTCAAATCTCAGTGATACCTTTGTTTATTTGAGATTCTCTTCGGGCGCGAGTCAGCAACATGATAAACCGTATTGTTATCACCTTTACTTTAATGATGAGCCTTACCGGCAGTCTGCTAGGACAGGATTCGAGCGACCAGATCAGACGACCTAAGGCCGCACAAGGCATAATGCTTGGTGAGTTGACCGACACCAGCGTTTTAGCTCAGGTGAGACTTACGGCCACACGTAAAGAAGTAGATCGTGATGTGCCAGGCAGTATTGGATTTGTACGATTCCTTTGTGTCGAAGATGGCCGCGACATTGGCACGACTCCGATCAACGCAATTGCCAATGACGGTGTTATGCTTGCCTCGCCCGTTCGTGATTACATCGTGCGAGCTAACTTCCAGGGGCTAAAGCCTGATACCAATTACGCGTGCCTAACGTGGATTGGAAGTGACAAAAATAAGCTCAAGCGTGGGCCAACAGCATATTTCAAAACACATCCTGGAAAGAGTAATGAAGGTGATGTCTCGTTTGTTGTTGTCACAGGAATGAATTATGCGAAGTTTCACGGTGATAACAGAATCGATAAGAAGATTCATCTCGAGCACAACAACACAGCTTTACCCAAACCATATCGTGGTCTGGATAAACACCTCGGTTATCCGGCACTTGCTTCGATTTTGAAGCTTAAACCCAACTTCTTTGTCGGCACAGGTGACAACGTCTACTACGACACACCAAAAGAACCGCGAGCTGAGACTATCGAAGAAATGAGACAAAAGTGGCACGAACAGTTTGTTCAGCCTCGGTATGTAGATTTGTTTTCACAGGTACCGACGTATTGGGAAGTTGATGATCACGATTATCGCATAGATGACGGCGACAATACCGGAGATCATAAGCCAAGCCCGGCCGAAGCAGTTCGCATCATGCTTGAGCAGCTACCGTACGCACCAGCAGAAAATGATTTAACAGCTAAGACTTATCGCACGCATCGAATCAGTAAGGACCTGCAAGTTTGGTTTGTGGAAGGTCGTATATATAGAAGCCCAAATGCGATGGAAGAAAGCCCGGAAAAGACTATTTGGGGCGCGGAACAAAAGGAATGGCTCAAGAAAACGCTTCATCAAAGCGACGCAACATTTAAGGTCCTAATCTCTCCTACGCCGATGATCGGACCAGATGACGCTCGCAAGTTCGATAATCACACTAACTTTGGTGGCTTTCGTCATGAGCGCGAGGAATTCTTTGGCTTTGTAAAAGAAGCTGGACTTCAGAATTTCTTTCTCGTCTGCGGTGACAGACATTGGCAGTACCATGCCAAAGACTCAAGTGGTATTGAAGAATTCAGCTCCGGCGCACTGATCGATGCCAATTCACGACCGGGACGCAAACCCGGGGACCCGGAGAGCACTGACCCGGATGCCAAAATCACCCATTTGTACAATCAGGACCCACCATCTGGCGGATTCTTGCACATCCGCAGTAAACCCAGCACCGCTGACAGCCCAGCATCGCTTGAATTCACGCATCATGATGAACATGGCGAAATTCTCTATACAAATGTGAAATTGGCCCGCTAGTTATAGATTGTCTATTTTTGTATCCCCAAAAATATCTGCCTGAGTTCAATTACCGATTGAGTACATGCCTGTCTTTGTTTAGCAAATTTGCTTTCAAATTTAGGGCCCGATTCATGGAAACTCTATATCTAGCAAAATGGTCTGAGCATCTAAACGCTTGGAGATATCTTTATCATCAACAGCCAGAGGATGGTATGAATTGCGACCGGAATCAAGCTGATTTGAGCGGTAAAACATAACTACCTTAGGTCCGATTCTCAATAAACAACATATTTTGCTCTTTTATTGATACTTGATATCAATAAAAGAGCATTTTAAACATATTTTTTTGCATAAAAGGGGTTTAAGCAGTTGTCAAAGCCGAAAATTAGGATTAACATCCTTCTTATTGATACATGATATTAATAAGGGTTGCTTGTTAGTTTTTCATGTATCTCGAT
>Ga0163180_10001084_pt1 | contig 15565 bp, 8 predicted proteins | sample AtlANTMetagenome_2_FD_109647 | JGI IMG/M metagenome (GOLD analysis project Ga0163180, IMG submission 109647) | Marine eukaryotic phytoplankton communities from the Atlantic Ocean - Atlantic ANT 4 Metagenome | ecosystem: Environmental > Aquatic > Marine > Oceanic | place: North Atlantic Ocean...
ATGAGTGTAGTTTTATCATCGCGCGGACCGTTAAAAAAAAAAGTGGGGTGGTGGTGGTGGTAAAAATGGTAAAAATGGTAAAAACTTCGTGTTTTCATTTTTCTTGTTTTTTTGCTCTTCGAAGAAATGCATTGATTCTTTTGATTGATTGATTTGGCATTTGGTGAGAGCCCAAATTTAGCAAATTTAGGGACGAGACCCCCAATGCCCAAAAAACAAAGAGAAAGAGTGGATGCTTTTTTAAATGCTTCACTCGTCTGCTGTGTCGGGAATCCTCTCGTTTATGTATTAAAAGATGACAACATCGTCGTCGTCGAGGTCGAGAGAGGGAGACGAAGACAACGAAGAGGAGGTGGAGGAAAAGAAGAACAAGAAGACTGCAAAGACGCGCGATGTCAACGAACTGAAGTTCATCGCCGATGGGGAAAACAAAGGGAACACCACCTCGTCCTCCGGGTTTGAAAAGAAGAAGAAGAAAACGTCCCTCAAAGAAACGATGTAAGTTGGAGCATATTCTCGTTCGCTCGTTTCTTTCTCTCCGTTGCGTTCGAATTGTGAATGCGCGTGGTGCATGCGCCGCGTGTGTTTGGTCATCGTCTGCAAATCGTAAACAACTGCGCGGCGCGTTTTCAATTTCTCTGAATTAAGCAAACGGAATTCCTCACGAATCATCCTCCTTTTCCTTCTTACATATAAAACAACAGCTCGAACACACTCAACTATGATCGATCGCTCGGTCTTTTACCGGCATCAAACCCATTTCGGAAAATGTGCGCGAAAGTTGCAAGCTCGGTATACTTTTCGAGCGCAGTTTTATTCGTCGTCGTTTTGAATGGCATCATCGTAGCTTTAGATACTCCGGACCGAGGGGTGGAAAAGTACGGGACAAAACCGCACATTCCAAAAGATGTGACCTTTTGGTTAGGGAACGCGTTCTTAATTTTGTTTGGCTTAGAAGCCATTATTAAAATAGTAGCGCATGGATTCTTATTAAACGGACCAGATTCATACATGTGGTCGTATTGGAACGTGTTTGATTTGTTCATCGTCGTCTCCGGCGTCCTGGACGTCATCTTAGACGGAGGCGGATGGATTACGACATTGAGATTAATGAAGTGTTTTCAACCGCTCAAACACCTGAGTAAGTATAAAGCAGGAAGAATGGTCATGACGACCGCGGAAAAAGCTTTGCCGATGATGATGGACGTGGTACTCTTACTCCTATGGTTCGTTATTTTAGCCACGGTGATGGGCGTGATGCTTTTCGGCACGTTGATGAATGGACGTAACTACGAAGACGTTGCGAATTTAGGAGGCGATCCGAAAGAAAGATGTTCATTTCTCGTATCAAATTATGGAACCGTAGATGGTGTAAGCATATCGCGATATGATGATGGCGGCGTTCCCGGCGACGAGGAGTTGTGTATGAACAGCAACATCGACACGCTGGTGAAAAACTCAACGTTACTCGACGACGTCCAATCGAACGTGTATTGCTGCAATTCTGGCGTTTCACCGTTTGATAATTACTTGAATTTCGACAATTTCCTTCGCGGCATGTTTATTGTTCTTCATGTGATTACAATTGATGGTTGGAACGAACTGGCATGGCCAGTCGCAAACACGGCCGGGTACGTTCCCGCCATGTCGTATTTTTGTGCTGTCGCCGTTTTGGGTGGTTTCTTTGTGTTCCAGTTATTCACCGCCGTTATTTGCGCGACATTAGGTGAAATCGAAGAAGATGATGATCCCGAAGCGCACGAGAAAGAGATGGAAGAGTTGCGAGAGGCTCACGAGAAAGCTTTGGAGCCGGAGGAAACGTACCCTCAACTAGAACACGCGTGCGCACACAAACCAAGGCAGATGATTTTAGATTTTACCAATCATCCAATCTTCCAAAACTTTATTACGTTTACAATTCTCTTAAACACGGGATTGATGTGCGCTAATCATGTGGATAAAACCGATTCGTTCAAGGATGTCGAAGTGATCATAGACCTCACATGTTCGGGCATTTTTCTTTTCGAATTTGTACTTAAACACATTGGATTAGGAGTAATCCGATACTGGAAGGATAACTGGAACAAATTGGATGGGTTTGTCGTGCTCGTGAGTATTATTGATTTCTCGTTGACGTACGGCATGAGCACTTCAGGAGGCGATGATGAAGGTGGGACACCAGTTGATTTATCTTTTCTAAGAGTATTCCGTGTGTTCCGTATTTTAAGAACGCTAAAAATCGTGCGAAATAACGCAGAGTTTTCTAAAATCGCAAACTCTGCGATTTCAGCGACAAAAAACATGTGGGTATTTTTACTCGTGTGGCTCATGTTCTTGGCAATTTTCGCGATTCTCGGAGTGCAACTGTTCGCGGCGAGAGAAAGTTTCGACGAGGAGCGCTTGAGTTTCAAGAATTTTGGATCAGCTTTGATAACATTATTCGCAGTGTCGACTGGTGAGAACACTTTTGAAGTAGCTTGGAGCTCAATGAAAGTGACAAATATTGCCGCCGGTATTTATATGATCATATGGTGTTTCATCACAACGGCTGTCCTGGCGTTGATTCTGGGTATTCTGATTGACGCAATCGCATCGGAGACATTTTTAATACAAGAATCTGAATTTCACAAAGAAGGCTCGAACAATGTCATTGAAGAAATACGAAGACGCGCGGAGTCCCAGTCCTCGCTCGGGAATACGTATTTCGAGGACGAAGATTCCACAGACGATGATGAAGTGGAAAAGTATAACACTACGGCAAGAAGAGCAGCGCAGAAGGAAGAAGTATCCGCCGCACATTTAGATAAAGACGATAACGACACCAAAGTGCAGCGTACCGTCCAAGAAGTCGCCGTTGTTCGACAGTGGCTCGTTTCCCTCGGATTCGAGCAGCATACCAAGGCGACTTTGAGGATCCAAGAGGCCTTGAGACCAGGTCACGTGGTGCGTGCCCGAAAACGGTTAACGTGTTATCGCGAAAGAAGAGTAAAGCAAGCCAAAGAAGAATTGAAAATTGCACGCGAGCACTTGAATGATAAACTCCAAAACGTAAGAACAGTACCGCGTGCTGTGTCTTTGCGTTGTAGCGTGATGGATTCAGATGATATTTGGGTTAAATTTGATCAAGAGAAGATGAATCCGGATTTTGTAAAACCGATCTTCATGCGGGCGCCAGAAAGATCGATGAGCCCGCAAATGCGCGATGTTTGCGAAGATAATTGTCAACATATACGAAGATATCTTGCAATTGATCCCGTCTCGGGTTGGGGTAACTTTCGATGGAAATGCCTGAAAGTTGCTACGAATTTTTGGTTCGATGTGCTCATTTTACTCTTGATTATTGCCTCTTCGGTGTTGATGGCGACGACCACGCAAAGATGGCCCGTTGAAGGCACAAAAGTTAACGACGTTTACAACTTGATTGATATCATTTTCAACGCAATTTTTACCCTGGAAATGGTGTTGAAAATGATTGGATATGGAATTTGGAGAGGTCCCGGCGCGTATTTGAAAACTGGATTTAATCGTCTCGATTGCTTCGTTGTGCTTTCATCTTTGATCACGTACGCGGTTGGCGACGCGATTCCCGTCAAAACGCTTCGTATTTTGCGCGTGTTGAGACCGTTGAGAACGATTCAAAGGCTCCCAGGTTTGAAATTGGTCATCACTGTTATTATGCAATCTCTTCCCGCCGTTAAGTACGTGTGCATAATTGGTTTTGGGATGATGATTGTATTAGGCATCACAGGTATGGAATTATTTCTCGGTCAAATGTCGTCGTGCACTTTTGCTGGTGGCGAGGGCACCAAAGACCCGCTCACTGACAAGAGTACCTTAGACAAAGCGGCGTGTGTCGAACAAGGTGGTGTTTGGCGACCCAATCGCTTTAATTTCGATAATATTGGCCAAGCGATTATTACAATCTTCATCATCTCCACTGGTGATAATTGGCAAGATATCATGTATGTAGCTATGGACTCTACGGGTAAAGACACGGCCCCAGAAAGAGACGCGAACAAAGGCGCCGCTGCATTTTTCGTATTTTCAATCTTATTTGCCATGATGTTATGGGCAAACCTTTTCGTGAGTGCATTGGTTGATAATTTCACAACCTTGGCGAGCGCCGGTGTCGCTTTCACGACGGACAAGCAACGAGAATGGCAACAAGCCATGTTGATTGCAAACCGCCTACACACGAATCGTTGGCGAAAATATGTTCCAAAGAACCAAGCGCGTAAAAAGGTTCACTCAATTATCTCCATGGACTGGTTCGGTCAACTTTCAATTACTATGATTGTGTTGAATATGTTTGTTTTGATTGCATATCGCGCGAACGGAAGCCAAGTGGAGATGGATTTTCAATCGTATGCTGGGTACATCTTTACCGTTTGGTATTGCTTTGAATCTCTTTTTCTCATCATTGGCATGGGTTGGTACCTGTATTGGGAGTCTATGTGGAACAAGATTGACTTTGTCGTTGCATGGAGTGGCGGACTTGGCGCTATTTTACCGGGACTTTTCCCGTCGAATATCATTCGAATGGTTCGATTCTTTAGGCTTTTGAAAGTAATTCAGGTTTTCAAAGGTTTGAGAACGCTCGTGCTAACCGCAGTCTCTGCCATACCTGGAGTGATTAACGTATCTGCGCTATCGTTGTTGATTATTTTCATATTTGCGTGCTTAGGTGTTTCTTTGTTTGGAAGTGATACAGGGCCTTTCGATGGTAACGCCATTGGTGAATACTCAAATTTCAGTAACTTTGAGCATGCGTTCACGGCGCTCTTTATCGCTTTTTCAGGAAATTGGCAAGGTTTCTTTAACGACTTGTACGTGAAGGAAGAGTGCTTTTCAGTCGATGCACCGGAGCCAGGTTCTGAGCCGAAATGCTCTCCGGACGTTGTCAGTGCATTTTTCTTCGTGATCTACGTCGTCCTTTCGATATTTCTATTTGGGAACTTGTTCGTGGCTATTTTATTAGAGCGCTTTACGTTTGCCCACGGCGAGGAAATTCTCGACGAGGACGATGACGACAGCGATGACGAAGGTGAATACAATGAGAAAGGAGGTGAGAAAGACGACGAAGACGAACAGTTACAAGGGGGGCCAATTCAAATCATTATAGCTTCGGTGCGCTTGAGGCAGATCTTGCGAATGTTTTCGCAAAAGATAAAATTGAAACAAGAGCTCTACGCGACAAGCTTGAGGGAAGGTGGCTCAAGCTTCTTGCAACTGAATCGATCAAGCAATGGTGAAAACAGCAACATGTCGTCGTTAGGAGAACTTGCTTCCTCAGTGCCTGCATCAGCGGATAAAAGCAATGAGAAAGTATCCATTTCGTCGCCATCCTTCTCTCGACAGTTCACGTTGAGCCCAAGCGCGGAAGTTCCGAAAGCGAACGAAAGCTATGCGGAATGGAAGGCTCGAAAAAAGAAAGCAACAGCAGGAGCTTCGTAATACTAGTTACAACTCTTTTTCATTTATATATCTATTTCACGTCCTCATTCTTCTCCTTCTTCGAGGCCATCATATCTATAGCGGGTTTCAAATCTTCTTTCTGTACACGCTTCAAATTTTCCTTGAGCGTTTTGATCTTTCGTAAACGTTCTTCCGGGTTATCGTCGCTCGTTAACTTCCGAATGACGCGACTTTCTTTAATTTTTGGATTCGACGTTATTATCTTGTCGGTTACTTTATCTATGCCTTGGTTGATTTTCTTTACCGATGGTTGCAAAACTTCCGGGACTGCCTCCGTAATTTTAGCGCGCACGCGCTGAATTTTTGGTCCTATCGGTGGCGACGCATCGTCCGATTGCATTTTCATCTCCGTTAATCGAACCTTTAAACTCTTTAACTTTTCCAACTCTTCGATTTGAGACTCGACTTCTGCCATGCGCCGCTTCACGTCCAAAACGCGCTCATCTTTTGAAAATGCTGGTTGTGCGATTACTTTTTTTCTTGGCTTAGTAATACCATCTTTTGCTTTATTATTCTTGGTATTATCGATATCTTCTTCTTTTTTCAAAGGTAATAACTTCTGTTCGATTTTTTGATTCGACGAAATCGCGGGCAATAAAAGAGGCTGCGTCACTGGAGGAAGAGACGGCGATTTTTGAGTGATGGATTCCTTCTCCGGCGTTGTCGGAGCTCTGCTTTCTTTTCCATCCCTTGCCTTTGGTGTCGAGACATCTGCTTCACTTTGCTCTTCTTTTTCTGTTTTTTCTGTCTTCCCGTTTTTGTTTCTTCGGAAACGTTTGAACAAGTTTCTTACGCGCTGAAATCGAGGGATTTTCGGCTTTTCGTTACTCGGAGAAGAATATTTTGAATCAGTCTCGCTTTCCATACCGAAGCGCCTTCCGGCAGAGACGACGATTTTCTTCGCGTCTATGTCGTCTAAAGATTGAACTCCGGTCAAATCGACCGGACCATCTACTAGTATAGCAAATCTACCTTTTTTATTATCATCCATGGCATTTCTCTTGACGCCGGAAGCGCGAAACGTTCGCGGGTCGAATCCTCTCGGCGGCGGACGCCACCTCGGTCGACTTTCATAAATCGGCACTCTGCATACCGGTCCAGCCAAATTCAAGAACGCGCGTAATTTTCCTCTCACAGTGCGCGAAAGATTGCCAACGGCTGGTCCTCCGCATGCGTAGACCCACGGAATCCATGAGGGTATACCTAGTATATCAGGATTCGTATATGTGTAAAGGTGAAACACGTTAATCAACACAATCTCAATAATTGGTCCACCAACTGCCGCCGCGCCTGCTATGGCTAATCCTTGGTACGTTTTATCAAAGTAAGCCCACACACCTGCCGCCCACAATAATAAAAACACATCTATTGAGTGGTACGGTAAATGCCCTTCGCCACCAAGAAGATCAAAATCGGGCGATGCGAGCATCCCAGAAGCGGCGTATTGTAATGCAAAGAACGAAATTGAAGCAAGTGTAAATGCCCAAGAAGGCTCCCATCCACCCACAGGTTTTGCAGGAGATGCGGATATCAAAGATTTTGTTCGTACTGGCTGTAGGTTTTCTTCAATTTCTTTGATTCGTCGCGCTTTGACGCCATTTCTGAGAAAAATCGAATCGAGCGTGGTGGTACCTAATCCCATGATGATGCCAGCGACGCCAAAAAGTGGGCCTACCCACCAATCCGTTTCGAATGTCCCAGACTCGCCGACGAAGAAGAAACCGATCGGCTCAGAGAACATGCTTATAAATTGCTCGGAAAGCGGATTATGGAGAATTGGAGCCAATATGATGTTCATGTCTAAGACAAGAGGGTGAGTGTAGTGCAAAACATCAAATCGCGAGTGTTGATGATCGAGTAAAGGACCGAGCACGAAGGATGCAGCAAACATGACCAATGCTTCGTTTGCCAGTGCAGTCGCTTCAATAGTCTTTTCATTCTCTAACCACTCTCCGCTCAACAATTTCGTTTTTGGTCCGGCGTCATCGTCGCCGGCATCTTCGTCTTGTGTTTTTCCATCTTCCTCTTCTTCGTCCAAAATTTTATTGTAACTTTCCGTCCACTCTCGCGGCTGCTCCTCCGATAATCGTTGTAACTCGGACAGTGGAGAGATATCTTTCTGGTTCTTCCTCGGCATGTTTTCATCTTTATTTCTTCTTCTGTCTTCGCCGTTTTCCTTCGTCGTTGCTTTAGTAGTAGTTCTTGTTATCGTTGTTGTTGTTGAATTTCTCCTTATTCTTTTCCTTCTTCCTCTTTCTAACAAGAACGAGTTGTTGTTGTTGTTGTTGTTGTTGTTGTTGTTGTTGTTGTTGTTTCCATACGACGTGGATGCTGTCAACGAGGAAAGTGCACGCATGATGTTGGAGGCGATGGTGGATGCGTCTCGACGCGCGCGAGAGTGGAAAACACAAAGTGAGGAAGGAAAGAAGATGCGAGCGAGACTTGCGGTGTTCAAAAAGAATGAAGAATTCGTAAAAGAAAAAAACAAAGAAAAGAATCTGCACTTTTTCTTCGGCTTTTGTGGCTCCTGTGTGTATTCGGAGTTGACGGTGGTGGTGACTACGAGAGTCGGGTAACGACAATGGAATTTAAGACGACGACGTTAAAGTACGGTTTGAACCCCGCCGCGAAGGGTGGCGCTTCGAAAAAGAACAAGACGAAGAAACCCCCCGCGTTGAGTCTTTTCGAGAACGAGAGCGACGACGACGAAGATGAAAACAATACTAACGGCGTGAGTGAAGCAGAGAGAGCCAAAAAACGACACAACGAGGAAATTAAACGACAGCAAGAAGCGGCAAAAGCGAAGGGAGACGCCGAAGCGAAGGAAATTTACGAACAAGCTTTGAAAGAAGACCCGAACATTTTCGCCTACGACGACGCTTTAACAGATATTGAAAAAGGAAGAGAAGCAACTTTGCGAGAGGAACACGGGGAAAAAATCGAACGGAAATCGAGGTATATAGCTCAACTGAAAGAAGCGGCTGATTTCAGAAAGCGAGAACAGGATATCACTTACGAACGACGACTTATGAAAGAGCGCGAGAAGGAGGACGAGTTATACGGCGAGAAAGAAAAGTTTATAACATCGGCCTACAGGAAAAAGTTGGAAGAAGATGAAAAGTGGAAGAAAGAAGAGCTTGAGCGCGAACGGAGAGAAAAGGAGCGAGAAGTAGACGGAAAATCAGATATGACGTCGTTTTATGCTAATCTGATGAATAGAAACGTAGCAACTGGAGGTGATACTGCGACGCATTCCAGGAAGGCACCAGAACCGAAAGCCGCCGATTCTTCGTTAGTTGTTTCGCAAATCGAGAAGAACAAAGAAAAGGAGATAGAAAGGACAATAACGAAGGAAAATTTTCCAAAGTCAGGAATTTTCAGCGACGATAAGAAAGAAACACCGATGAGTGCAATAGAAAGAACGGTAGATGATAAGAAACAATTAGAAGACCAGAGTGAAGATGACTTGCGCAAAAAATCAAATGTGGGAGAGATTGCAGTGAAAAAGTCAGCAACGATAGATAGAGAGGAGAAGGCTAAGAGTGCTCGCGAGCGGTATCTCGCAAGAAAACGAAAAGAACCATCATAATTAGGCGCCAATAAAACATAAACAGCGGACAGTGCTTTTTGTATTCTACACGCATGAAGCTATGTAATCACTACAACAGTCTCCAGTCGATACACACATTGAATCACAGCAACACACATTCGATTCATCTGTGTAATCGCACAATCCGCATATATTTGGACTCTGCACAATACAACTGCCGATGTGCATATGTGTGTTCTGCGGCTGCGGTGGCGGTATTTGCGGTGGTGGTAGTGATGTAGTTGTAGAAGGTACTTCTGGCGGTGGAGGACTCTTTATATCGACGGAAGTTGTTGGTGGTGGTGGTCTTGTTTGATAGAGCCAACTGAATTGCGTCACACGCCGAGGAGCTGGAGGTGGCCTCGGAGGTGGTGGCGGAGGCGGCAAGCTTTCTGAGAGATATTCTTCATAGGTTGAATCGCCCTGCTCATCTTCGAATAATAGCAGAAGAGAACTGTGATAGCGCCCGATCGGATGTAAAATGCGGTCAACGAGGATTAATTTCATCCCGTTGTGTGAATGCGCTCCGTTCGTTAATATCAAAGCTTCACGTTCTGTTTCACCGTAAGCGAAGTTTCTGCTCGACGCGAAGGCATTATATCGCTGCTCAACATTGTTCGTGGTGGTGGTGGTGGTGGTGGTGGTAGCTTTTTGTTGTCTCGACAAAAAGTACTGGATTGAACAAAAATACGAAAAGTCACCACAACAATCGCCATTTGCCATACACGCGTCATCGCAACAACACGTTTTCAGTTCAATGTTATCGCAAGAACCGCAGCGATTCAAACATGTTGTAGGGGTAACATCCGTATTTAATGACGAAAAAGATACGTTTGTGCTAGCAACTTCGGTTGCCTCATCATAAGGCACAATATCAATTGGTCGTAACGTAGTACGTGCAGATAGAGTTGAATCATCACAGTATTTCGAAAACAACGCATTTTTTGTGGAAACTTTGCGAAATGAAAATGAATCGCATACGTGCTTGTCAATTATCGATACCGAACGCAATAGCGAACTCAACGCTTTTCTATGAACTAATAGTGCGTGTGCGCCCGTACTGCTGTCTCTATCTCGCGAGAGAAGTATTTTGAGCGCTTCCTTTTCACCAAGTTTTGAAATAAATTTAGATTTTACATCGCTCAATATCATCGACGGGTCAATAGCATCAAACATATGCGCACGAGCAACATTTCTCAGAGTTGCTTGCTCGGAAGAGAAAGAAAAGTCATCATATTCAGACCTATTCCCCCCGTTTTGTTCTCTCAAAGAAGAGCGAAGAAACAAAAATGCATCATCGATGGGCGCAAACAACGTGATAGCTTTTTGGATCGCTTGCAAACGCATAAGCTCTCCACTTATCTCCAGAATACGTGCAAATTTTCTCAAGTTTCTATTCTTAATTATTTTTGTCGCGATAGAACTTACGCATCGATACGCATTCGGAATTAACATGGACTGACACCATTTATAGTTGTCATAAAAACAAGCGTGTTGAATGGAATATGCGGTGGTGTTGTTCGTTTGTGTTATTTTCCCGCATTTCCCGAATTGCGCGCCATCTTTTAAATCGGGACTTCCAAAAGTAATGTTATTCGAGCCTACGCGTCTCAAGTTCTGTAATCCATCGAGTGAACGTAAATTCGTTGTTGCATTTAAGTTCAAATTCCCTTCGACGGTTTGCAAAGCCATAAAGTTGGAAATATGTCTTATGCTTTCTGCGAAAACCGTAAAATCCCGGCCAATGTGAAACATGTTTCGAAAACATCCAATCTCAAGAACTTCTAAACTTTTAGTCGCGTTGATTAAGAACGATCCACCAACACTTTCGAGTGACGGAAATGCGGTCGATTCAATTCGATGTACGCCTGCGTGGATTCCAAAATTTTGTCCAACTTTTTCGAGATTTGTCATCGAGTTTTGAATACTCAACGAGGATGAGGAGGATCGCGTCTCAATGTAGACGAATGACCCCCGAATAATTCTTAAACTTGGAAAGAAATCGTTTCGCGACAATAAAGCATCACTGTTTCTGATAGTCAAGTTTCCTTTTATATACAACAATGACGTCAGAGAGAATGAGTCATGTTCTAAGTCAAATATGTCGAGATCGTGGACAATTCTGAGTTTATTGAAAACATTTTGCTTGCTCGGAAACGTTCCAGTCATCGAAAGTTTTCCCGTAATACGGGTGACATTACGTGTAACTACATCTGCATCATCAATGCTTTCAATCCCGGCGCCGCTTCTTTTGGATATGATAATTTTTTTGTTGCTCGAAGAGGATGCGAACAAGTCGCCATCAAAATTCAAAGAAAAGACGTACCGAACGACGTGCTGCACAACGAGTAGAAAAACAACGGCAGACATCGCTTTAGCCGCTTCTAAATCTTGAACTAGTCATAAGACGCGCATCTATGAGTATACGTGCGCGTAGAAGCACCTGCAATCATCAGTCGTATTTTTTATTTTTGGAAAAAATGCATGCGTTTTTATTGTTTTGATATGATTAGCTACCGTGTAGTGCATTATTTACATATGTATTTTGTGTGTATCTATTTTCGATCATCCAACAAACAACATACCACTCGAGCGATGCGACAGTCGTAGGAAAAGAAGACACTTTGTTCCCCCTCTTCTTCCTCCTTTTCTTCTTTCGAACGGCCTGTAAAATCACGATCGTGGGACGGAGCTACTCGTTTACATTGTAAACGTATCTGTACGCAGAACGTATCTGCGCGTAACGAGCCGCAGGCGATCCAAAAAAAGCCTCCTCCTTTGGTACTGCGTCTTCTTTTTTCGTCGTCGCCCTTGTCGAGCGCTTGGGATAGGTCCGTTATTTTAAGTGGTACCGTTTTTTCCTTGGTTGAGGTTGTGATATCGGTGGTCGACGTATTTTCCACCGAAACGCGGACGTAGCGAGGGTTTGAGAACCATCGAGTAGAGGAGCGCGAGCACGGACGATGTTGTTTTTGGCGCCTATCGTCGGCAATAGTTTCTTCTTCTCCTTCACCAAGATAGTTACACTTGAATCTTTCGCCTCGAACGAGTTTCGACGTATCGTTTGTGTTTTCCGCCCCTTTATTCTGCAAGAGTGTAACGTTTGCGTCTGGAAGACGGCAATCCGTGTCGTTCGTGTCGAACGTATACAGTAACTCTTGTCGATGGCCATTTCGTGCTATATATTCTTCGTTGTCGTTGAGTAAAAATTGGACGCGAACGGTGTAAGTGGACGATTTCTTTGGTATTATAATAGTATCATTGGTGTTCGTAAAGCTCTCCCAATTGTCGAGAACATCATAATCTTCATCGAACATATTGAAAACCTCACGGCGCACTCGAGTCGCGTAGACGTCGAAATTTTCTGAATGCCTCGACATGAAACCATCCACCCAGTGCGACGCGCGCTCTTTCGCCTTCTTATGAACGGTTAGCCGAAAACTTGGTGGTTGAATAGGATGAATTAGAGTAAACGCGCCGTTTTTTGTGCTTTTGTCTTGAGATGAATCCCCTGCATTCATGTCCTTACCTTTCATCGCGTTCATATTTTTCGTCAAAACGTGCGTGTCGCATAAAGTCGTTTCCACGCGCGCGCGTCTGTTTCTTTGAATTTCGTGCAAATGGTACAAGATGGCGCGTTGGAGCCCGTCGCCACCTAATTGAGGAATCTGATCAATTAGCCGACTTCTACCGCTACAATCCAGTAATTTCGATTTTAGGTCAGTTAAGCTGCGTTCAAACGTTGGATCAAAATAGTCGTGTCTGCCAGAACACACTGGCTCGGCTAAAAGTGCTCGCAGACACAACCAAACTTGTGCTTCTGGTTTCGGCATATGCGATAAAGTCTTTGCATTAATCCACTGACCGTCGTTGAATACTTTTTCTTCTCCCTCTTGAAGCCACGGTGTTTTCAATAAAAGTGTCGGAAGTAAATGCGAATGAATTTTGTGCTTCGACACCAATCGCGCGATAACCGAGAGTGGCAATTCCGAGACTCTGTCGCATGCGCTCCGTAAAATTGACAAGCACGACATTGCGCGGGAAAAGTATTCTCCATTATCTGAATCATTCCAAGTCCACTTTTCTCCTTCACACTTCATATTATTCACTCCTTCTAACCGTTCCACACAAAAATCCAGCAGATCGAGCAGATTGGATTCACTCAGACTTTTACCTACCGAACACGAGCTCTCGAACACGGCTATTTCTAACACGCCGAGAATAGAGCTTTGGAGTTGTCCCACGTGTAGCAACAACTTTGACTTTGCCAAATATTGCGTCATCATTTCTCTCCTTTTTCGTTCAATTCGAACCAACAGCTCTGGTAAAATTCCATCCGTCCACGCTTCCAGAGCAAACAAGCATTGCACCACATCATCCAAAATCTCCGTTGACTGCAAATCTTCTCTAATACTATCATCACATCTCTTCTCGGAAAAGTCTCCTCTATTCACACTTTCCAAAACAATACGCAAACCTACTTTCCTCGCCCGATCCGCGTTCAACACAAACTCATACCATTTCGGCGAGTCAACGCTTTCTGGATTTTGCAGATACGCTACTCCGGACTCTCCCTCCTCCCGCTCGTCGTTGTCTTCCTCTTCGTCCTTCTTTTTCGTCAAGGCGGTTGTGGTACCCCTCCTCCCCCTCGTCGTCGTCGTCGTCGTCCTACTCGTTATGTCGTCAAACATCGACCGAACGCAGCTTCTCACCGAATACTGCGCAGAGAACGACGACGACGGGGCAAGGTATCGAACGTCGTCACCCCGAAACGCGTACTCGTCCGTCCGCGCGATCGCAACTACCATTACCGTTTCTCTCTCTCTCTCTCTCTCTATCTGTATATATATTATATCTTTCTGTTCTTCTTCTCAATACCAGGCGCGTTTTTACTTCCCCGGAGACGACAAAATGCGGTCAACACCGATCGCTTCTTTGGTTGTGTTTTTGTGTGAAACGCGTGTATTTTTTTATTTTTTTACTTTCGTTTCAAAATCACCTAATTAAAAAAACGCTCGAATATTGGAAAAGAAAAAAAGCGGCACAAAAAGGCGCGCACCTACCTCGACGATATCTCTGCGCGCACGACCGATCGAAGCATGTTTTTTCCATCGACGGCGACGAGTTTCTCTTCTCTTTTGTCGTTCTTCGTGCTGTTTTTGTCGGTAACGTCGGCAACGCACGCGCCAGCCTCGCCGTGTTTTCAAGTGTTGAACGACGTGTTGGAAAAAACGGAAGTGTACGCGCAAAGCGAGCGTCCCGCTTCATCCTATTCCTTGTTCTCTAGAGCCGTTCAATACGCGCTGTCTGCTGGGGTGAACAACAGAGCGCTGTCAGAAGGGAGCGCGAGTTTAGGTATTGGATCTTCATCTTCCGCGCGCGGTGCTTTCGCGTCTGGAGTGTTTGCCAACGCTGCTGCGGAAGGCGCGAGTTCGCTAGGAGGAGGCACAGATGCGACTGGAGTTTTATCCGCGGCTCTGGGAACGTATACAAGAGCTTCGGGTGTTTCGAGTATGGCTACAAATGTTGGTTCAGAAGCGACAAGCGATGCTTCGTTTGCTGCGAATTTGCTGACTAAAGCGTCAGGTATTGCCTCCTCGAGTTTTGGGAGACAAACTGTTGCGTCTGGAGATTACGCAAACGCGTTTGGGGAGAGATCAGTAGCTACAGGGAGGTCGAGCATGGTATCTGGTGAAAACAATCGTGCCAACGGTCGAGCTTCTGTGGCAGGAGGTATACGGAGCGTAGCACAAGGAGTTGGGAGTTTTGCGAACGGCTTAATAAGTCAATCATACGGGTCGGGTTCGTTCACGAGCGGTATTTTAGCTCGAAGCTTTGGAGAAGGTAGTAGCGCACTGGGGATATCTTCATTCTCGGCTGGTTTGTCTTCCTTTGCGAACGGGTTAAACGTTCGCGCAAATCTTGGTATTGCCAATTTTGCATCTGGGGCAAATTCGCAAGCATCGGGTCGCTTGGCATCCTCTGCGTTCAATCTGAACACTACTGCCGGTGGGAGCGCGAGCGCATCTTTCGGCAACGGCACTTCGACAAAAGCAGCAACGAGCTTCGTCATCGGTCAAAACAATAAGATTGAAGTCAATGCCACGAACTCGTTCGTTGGTGGTGAAAATTCCATCGCGTATGATGCGAACAGTTTCGTTTTCGGCAAAAACGTAGTTTCAAGGGGTGAAAACAACGCTGTATTTGGCGGTACGGTTTACGCAGATAATTTTAAATTAAACAAGGGTACATTTGGCGACATTGGGCTAATTGTAGATCGTATAAACGAGTTGTTACGCGTGGCGCAAAACTTGAACGACCGAGTCACTGAGATAGAGTTGAAGTATATTGGGAAGTAACATTAACATCGATTGGTTTAGTTTATTCGTTGTATATTCATATATGTATATATGTGTGTATTTTTTAACACGTTCATTCAAGCAAACCCCTAAAATAGCAATAATACTCGTAGACTCGTAGTAGTAGTAGTAGTAGTAGTAG
>Ga0163180_10001085_pt1 | contig 15556 bp, 20 predicted proteins | sample AtlANTMetagenome_2_FD_109647 | JGI IMG/M metagenome (GOLD analysis project Ga0163180, IMG submission 109647) | Marine eukaryotic phytoplankton communities from the Atlantic Ocean - Atlantic ANT 4 Metagenome | ecosystem: Environmental > Aquatic > Marine > Oceanic | place: North Atlantic Ocean...
AAGAGCTGATTTAAGTGCTAATGGTACACACCAAACATTTAGAATGATTGATTCAGATATTTACAATGATTCTGATTTAATTGTTGCAAGAGTTGGTGGTAATCCTCTTATCTTCTTGAATGGTATTAACTTATCTCAAAAACAAGGTGACTTCTATTTCTGGGATTCAGATTCTGACCAAGTAAATACATATAAGACTTCTAGAATAATAGCATTTGATTCAGACCAATTCTTAAAAGATTCAGATGAATTATCAGCTGTATGGATAAGAAACGTATCAAACCAATTAGGTGGAAACAGATTACCTTCCGAAGCATTCCAAACATTAGAACATACATTTACAGTGAATGATTCAGACCACCCAGGATTTGTCACAGGTTTAGTAGATTGTTCACCAGTATTACAAACATCAAATGACCCATTCAATGTATTAGTATTCTTAAATGGTGTGTTATTATCACAAACACCAGTCTTAGAATATCAAGTAAATGGTAATGACATATTGTTCCCATCTAAACTACAAGTAAATGACTTTGTAGCTATCTACTCGTTTAGTGGACCAACAGCTGGAGTCAGTACTTTAGGTCAATTATCAAATGTTGATGAAGCTGTAGATGGTCAACAACCAAGTATTGGTGAAGCATTAGTATACTCTGGTGGACAATGGACACACCAATTCGCAGACCAAATTAAAGAAACACCACTAACATCGGCTTGGATGAGAGTTTCTTTTGATTCAGATAATGGTCCTAATCCTAATAAGATTATTGATAGAGCTACTTATGGATTTGACTCAGACCAATTGAAATATTCTAGACACGCAGAAGGTGTTTATTTCTTCTTATTAGATTCAGAAGTAGTACCAGTAAATGATACTAATGGATTCTATATGTCCATGGCAGTGTCAACTTGTGCACCACAGGGTCAACCTATATTTTCATCAATAGATGCTCAAGGCGCAAATGCAGTAGCACCTGGACCAGGAGCTGATTCAGAAACTGGTAGAACAATAGATGTCTTTGGTGGTAAACCACTAATTGCAAATCCAAACAATAGAGCAATCAGAGTACGTACTTGGGATGCTAGTTCTAATCCAATTGACCCAATACAAATGAATGTACAAGTCTGGTTTAAGCGACAGTCTGGATAATAAATATAGTAGGAGAAAATATGGCAAAGTCAAAAACTAGAAGATTCGCAGAATTACCAAATGTAGTACAACAAGATGCGGATGCTAACATAACGAATATCATTACACAGGGTATTACATCAAACACTTTGACAGTGAGTGGCAATGTAAATGCTGGTGATGGTGCGTTTAATAGTTTATCAATGACTGGCTCTCTCGGAAGTGTACAAAATTTAACATCAAATGATACTGTCACTGCCGGAACTTTTGTGACTACTGTAATACATACTGGTGTAGGTACAGTCACAGTGCCACTTTCAGGTTGGATAACTGGTTCACAAATATCCATAGTCTCCAATGGTACATTAACAATAGATTGGGGAACCGGTGCTAAAGGAACATCATTAGGCAATGCTGCTAAGATGGCTTCAGGAACTTTTGACGGTAGTAAATGGTTCTTCTCTGAAGCATCGGCAGGATAAAATGCATGTACTTACACAATACTATAAAAAAATAACATCAGACCAAGTCGGTTATCTGGTTGAACCCTCAGAAGAAGAAAAAAATAATGCTACATCTGTAGTTATTGAAATACCTGAAGGTGTAAATATTACATCTTTACCTGGTGTTGCAGCAATCACAATACCTGAATTTCCAAATGCAAATTATATAAAAGTAGTAGTTGACGGTAATGTATTAGGTGCAGGAGGATTTGGTTCTGGCGGTGGAGTACAAAATCATATTAAAAATACTAAAATTAGACCGTGGGGTTCAGGTCTTATAAGAGGCGGTGGTGCTTCAACTGGTGCTGTACGAGATGCTTTTAGTGGACCTGTTGATTTAGTAAACGGTAATAAAAGTGACTTACCCAGAATCTTTAATTTTTAGGATGATATGTCAGATAAACTATCTAAAACAAGAAGAATCGCAAATGCGGTAAACCCCGAAGGTGGTGGTGGTAAATTCTTTTTATCAACTGATTCTGATGCCGTACTTTTTGGAAACAGAAATAATACATCATTAAAATTTGGAAAGCTAAATGTTGGCCGTGCAAATATGAATGGTCAAGGCCAAGTAGATACACAGATTTTTGAGAGAACATCAAGAGGAGTTTTACATCCATTACTAAACAGACCCGATTCAGATTTATATAACATATTTACTTCAACTAATTTACCACTAAATGATAGTGAAAATGCTTATCAAGCAGCATATTTCCAACCACAACTAAAGAAAGCAGGTTTTACAGATGCTATTCTTGGTTCAGATTCAGATACAACTACATCATTTAATGGAACATATTTTTTTGTAGCTGATGATAGTGCTTTTCCTAGTGCGAGTAGTTATGGAAATAGTAAACTACATGGAAAGTTTCCACTTGACTCTGATACAATCTTTGCTAATGGTACAAACATTACAAATGATTTTCTAGTAAAAAAGAAGATAAACAAATATACTAGTCGTGGTAATGTGATGTTTGGAAGAAAGGAAGGTGGCCAAACTATTAATATTGCTAGAGTATCAGGTGAAACTACACCATTACAATTTGGTTATGCAAAAACTGCAGGAAACGTAAATGACTCTGAGAATACTATATTTACTAGCTTTGGTACATTAGACTTACAAGGAAGAGTTATCTTTAAATCTACTGATGTACTATTTGGATTTATGGGTTCAGATTCAGATTCAGACTCTGGATACTTTCTTGAGAGATTTAACAGTGATGGTTCTTATGATGCTGCGGGCGGTGGTCAAGACAACAAAAGTATGGGAGAAAAGATTAATTATATTCAACCAAAACAAGTAGTTGGTAAATCATATGTCAGATTTTTGAACTCTACTTCAAGTCCACTTACAGGTAGTGGAACATTTAAAATGTTTCCATTATATGATTCAGATGGTGATGGCGAATTTGGAAGTAGGGGAAGAAGAACTAATATGACTGTGGCTGGTAATATTGCAGACTCTGATGGAACAATGAATGTAAGCCGGACTGATATGAGTAGCAATCAAAATGATAAATTTGTAATTGATAGTGATGGGTTAACACTTGCTAGTCAAAAAGTAACGATACCAAGTAAGTATAACCTTACTGTTATAAACGCAGCTGGTTCAACAGTTGCTACATTTAAGTTTATGGACCCTAGTTAAGATTAAATAATATATGCCACAGAAAAGTAAAACTAGAAAACATGCAGATATAATCAGTTCATTAACATTTGATGATGCTGGTAATCTAACTGGTTTTGAAAATCCAGAAAGTGTCACGCTTCCTGGATTAGAAGTCACAGGCCAATCTATCTTTAATGGAAATGTTGGTGTTGTAGGTAATACTGTATTCACAGGCTCAACAATTGATATTAAACAGGGTGGTGTTTATCTTGGTTCTGATTCAGATAGTTTTAATAAAACTGCGATATTCTATGGTACAGATTCTGATGATGTTTGGACTAACTACGGTACAACAAACCAGGTAGGAAAAACATATCTTAGAGGTAGTGTAGATATTGAAGGTTCTCTAAATGTAAAATCTTCTGGCACTATTACATTTATGACAGATGTCAATTTACCTAATCTTACATTTGATACTAACAGTGTACTTACAGCGAATAGAGCTACATTTAATAATTTAACTTGTGTAAGTGGTATTACTATTGGTGCTACAACTGTTAGTGGATTCAGTACATTTACAATTCAAGACACAAGCGGTTCTGCACAGTTTACTGGAAAGACCTTTGCTTAGTATCACTCCACAAGCTAAACAATACATTACTGAAAAGATTAGTAATCAGGATAAAAAGTATGCGCTTCTATCTATGAAAGGTGGTGGCTGTGCAGGATTTGAATATTCATGGGCATTTACAGATACAGCAGATGATGGTGTATTAATTGAAGATGTTATTGTTGTAGATAAAATTGCTGAGGTTTATATTTATGGTTCTGAAATAGATTATATTGAACAGTTTGCTGGTTCACAGTTAATCATAAATAATCCTAATGCAACTGGTTCTTGTGGTTGTGGTGAAAGTTTTGGTGTTTAATATCCTATTGCATGTATTACATCAGTCATAAACATAGCTTTTTCATCAGCTCTTCTTCTTACAAGTCCATTTAAAACTCTACCACCAGCTTTTCTCCATTTAGGAAACTCATTCGCGGCACCTTCATAATCACCACGATTTAGTTTTTGTCTGAGAGTAGATGCTTGTAGATTACCTAAGCCAACATTAAAAGAAAAAGATACTAAAGCATCAAACTGATTTTGTGTAAGTCTTGTTATAGGAATTAATGTATTGACACCACTTTCAAACCTTGAAAGGTCTTCTTTTAAAATGTCATCAACTTCTTCTGAGGTAAATGTCTTATTCCATTCTTTTGGTAAAGATTTACCATTGCCAATTAAATGTCCAACTCCAACTGTCCACAGACCAATAGGGTCTTGATAAGGCTGATATCTAACACCTTCATGGTGTTTAATCATCTTAATACAGTTATCGCTTACTTTCGTAGGATTTGTCATCTTCTTCTTCTGGTTTGTTTTGTTCTGTGTATGCTTTGACGAAAGTTTCGAGTCTGTTTCTGACTTTCCCCACAGGTTCCATTTCCACACCATCGAATGCTCCTCGCTTTACGCAAACGTCTATAATTTTAATGCTATCCGCTATATCACGGATGTTTAGCTCAGCTTCTGGTTTTTTCGCTTCACTCATAATTTACTCCTTTATTTTTTAATTGCTCTTGACCCGAACCAAAATGCTACAATTGCTGCAAATATAGACCTAGTTTCTTCAGACCATAATGCATACATAATAGCTTGTACGTCTCCACCTTGACTAAGTACTACATAAGCTGCAACACCTTCAACAAAGAAGAATATTGCAAAGAACAAATATGTAATGACTGGTCTTACTGAAGAACGTAAATTGATAATCCATTGTGAAGCGCCTTTTCCTGTTTCAGTATCGTGTACTAACAGTTGAGAATCTCTTTGTACTTCTGCAGCTTGCATCATAGCATCAGCTTTATAAGTAGCTAGTTTCTCTTCACGCTCCATTTGCATAGCCATGACTTCAAGTTCATGTGCTTTGTCTTTCCTATCTTGGAAAAAGTCCAAGACTTTAGGAACAAAAGATGTACCAAATCCGAGTAGAGTTGATAACAATGTTAACATAGTTTAACCTTCCTATTTAAGTTTAGCAACTTGTTTTATGATTTTTTCCTTAGTTAATCTTCGGTCGACTTCATAATCAAATTGACGTCCATAATCTTCTAGCTCAAGTTTCGTCATCTTTTTTAATTCTGAAACCGGCTTAACCTTTGGAGGTACAATTGTCCTCCAGATTGTTTTCCATATACTCATAATATTACCTCAGTTTATTTATTCCTATAAATCAGATTTATCCTACTAATCCTGCTGCTGATTCATATTCTGCTATTATAACTAATTTTTCTTTTATATCTTCTCTTTGCCAAAATTCTAATATTCCATCCATCAAGTCTGCATGAGCATCACCAATTGCTTTATCAGCTGTGCATAGACCATAACCTCTAGTATCTCTTTTTTGTGGCAAATATAATTCTTCAAAATATCTAAATATCATATGATTAGGATATTTAGTTTTATCATACCAATCTGCATTATCAAAAAATGGGTGTGAACCAAAAATATTCCGCGCTATGTTTCCATTTTCAATAGCCTCTGCAATATCGTAAATTTCAATCGATAATGCAGTAGAGTATCTTTCATCTTGCATTATCTGTAATAATTCTTTGTATTTTTCAAATGGATATACATCTTCGGGCCATTGACCATCATTCCACATATCAAACAAAACTTTGTAATTGCTTTTTTTCATTATCGCAACTGCTTTTTCATGTTTTTTCTTAATTGTTTTAAAAAACTTATCTCTTTTCTTTCTTAACTTGATAAAACCAAGGTCACTCTTAGCAAATTTTTGTAAACCTTTTTCAATTGAGTCGTATTCAAAACTTATAAATCCTTTTGCACCATAATAATCACTACGTGTGTGTTTACTTCCACCACTTGAAGGTTTTTCAGCTGCATCTTCTACAGTCTTCTCTACTTCTTTTGGTTTATCAGCTTTTTCATTTGGCTTAGCACTGACTTTTGCTTTTTCTTTTGGTTCACCATTTTCATCTAATTCAAGATTTGGTACATTTTTACAGATATCAAATGTCTTACCACCTAAAGCATCTGATATCGCATCTTCAGCTCCAGCCGCAATTCCAGCAGCTCCTTGAAGTACTGGGTCTAATACATTTTTAAGAGCACCAGTTAAAACACCTGCACCTAAAGCTTTACCAAAATCTTTTTCTATTGCAAGTACTGCAGCACCTACAGCAAGACCTTCTTTTAAACCTTTTACTTTTTCTAATTCTGCTTGTAAATTTTTTGGTTTTGGTATTTGAGAAACTAACTTTCCTTTAATATCACCTTTGATAGATTCAGCTTTATCTTTAAATTCTTGTAATTTACTTAAGTCAACACTATCCTTAAGAGTGTCAGCCATCTCTTTTGTTTTTTCGTTTAATGCTCCTAAAGCTTCATTTGCTCCACACTTGCTCATATTAATCTCCTGCAAAAACGTCAGGTGAGCCGCCTGTCATATTACCAGCATCAGCAGAGTCACCTATTCTTGCAATTTCTTTACCTTCAACAAAGACTGTACCACTACCTTCATTTACATTTGCTACATGTGGTGCACAAGGTGGGTCAGGTGGAAATGGATGTGATACTGTTGGGTCAGATTTTCTTGCAATTAGTATATTGTTTGCATAAACTGTTCCTTGTCCAGGTGTATCTAATGTAGTTGTACCAGTACAACCGTGACCTGTGCTTAGTGAATCATCTTTTCTACATACTTCTGGCATTATTTTACACTCCTGACTGAACCATTGTTTTGTACTTGAAAAGCTGTAAAGTCTATATCAGAATATTCTTTCTTTAAAGATAAAAAGCTTTTTAAATTATTTTTATCATCATCAAAAAATCTTACTCTTTCAAAGCTGCCAGAACCTAAATACTTTTGAAAAATCTTTTTCTTTGCACTAGCAGCACTTCCACCTAAATTACCAGCTCTTTCTACATGTACTTTGTCTATGTCTATACCATGTGCTCTAAAAGTATCTAAAAATAAATCTCTGTCATCCATATCAGACCGAGCAGTAATTATAATTACTTTTGAACCTTTTCTAGTAGCATTTCTTATAATTGCTTTAGCTTTCTTTACCATTCTTCCGATTGGCATGGCTGTTTGCTGAAATATTTTTGAATTTTTAAACTCACCAAAATCCCACTCTTCATCTTTCTTTAATTTGTACTTGTTAAACTGTGCAGGTGGTAGTTCTTTAACATCACCTGTCTTTTTGTTTTTTACTTTTACTCTTGCTGATGTACGAAACAAAGTGTCATCAATATCAAAGACTGTAAGTCCTTTACCTGCTTCTTCTATTAATATGTCAGTAAATTTTATCATTTCTTTATCAACTTAAATAATTGCGTTGCTAATTTTATACCAGCCTCATGGTCATCTAAATAATGAAAACCTGCTTTGATTCTACCTATACCACATTCTAAACCAGCTTCCATTATACCTACACTATGCATTGGATAGATACTTGAAACATATAAACCAGCTAAACATCCTTGAGTTGAATGACCACTAGGATATGAATTAGTCTTATTAGTAGAGCTTGGTAATCTATCAATCTCTAAACCAAATTGTGTAGCTGCTGCATAAGGTCTTAATTTAGCAAATTTGTGTTTCCAAAATTTGATTGTTTGAACAGCTTCATCTTCCAAATCTTTACAATCTTGTTCTAGAAACTCTAAATCATTTTCTTCACAATATCTTTTTACTGCATAAGATGGGTTTTCATCATGTGCTGCAACAGAAGCCTCCCAAAACTTATTACGAGTTTTAGTTTGTTCTATTACATACTCAATCTTATCTCTGGTATGTTGTTCAGGTTCTGGCAATTGTGTATAAGCCATAGCCAATTTCGGTAATTTAACTCTTTTTCCCATTCTTAATGTTCTCGATATCAGCTTTATTTTTTTCTATCTCAGCATTTTGTAATGCATCAACTATCTTTTGAGCTTTTTCTTGGTCAGTATCTTGGTGTAAGTCTCTATCAACTATCTTTTCTAATTTAAGATATGGTATTCTTTCATTTTGTACATAACGCCAAGTATAACCATCATCATTATAAACACCAAACACTGTTTCAGTAAAACCTATCTTAATAATAAGAGCAGGTTTACCTTCTAAAATTACTTTATCACCTTCATTAAAAGACCTACTCATTCTAAATCTTGCACCTTTAGCAAATCCAGTTGCCCAGTCTTTTATCCACATACCTACTATGATGGAGCCAATAACTGCGGCCCACGGACCAGCAATGGTCCAAAAGTTAAGAACTTGTGCATTTAATAATTCGTTCATTAGTTCAAGTCAATCCTGTTGGCGTTAATATCCAAATCTCCGGTAATATTCTCGGTGACGTTTCCACCGACAGTTTCGCTTACATCGCCAGTTATATTTTCAGTTCTATTACCTTTTACAGTCTCAATGTGGTTAGCGTTAGTACCTACCGTGATATCATTGAGAGCTGATATATTTAATTTATCAGTGATTGTATGTGTATGAACTGCAGAGGTAAACATATCTCTCTTACCCATTACAATTTCGTTCATATTCGTGGCCACAGAGAGGTCCTCAGAATCACCAATTGTTGTGTTCCTTGATTTGTCTACAATACGTATTTCATGGCCTCCGATACGTTGAGTATAGTCTTCATTTACATTGCTAGAAAACTCTTGTCCAACTTCAATAAGTTCATTATTACCTATAGCTGAGTTCCTAGAACCTTTTATATTCATTGTGTAATCTTTTTCTACTTCAAGATGGTAGTTGCCTTTTACAAGCTCTCTTTTATCACCATCAATAGTAATATCTACATTACCTTTTACATAAATTTTGTCATTGCCAAAAATAACTGTGTAATTATCTTTAGAAATAGTAGTAGTGACATCACCATCATTTTGAATTTCATAGTTAGTACCAGATTGGTGATACATAGATATTCTTTCATTATTTTTAGTATCATCAATCTCAAATACATGACCAGACTCTGTTTCAGTCACTTTGTTAAATGGATATATTGGTGCATTACCTTTCATTACTTCTGGCATATCCCAAGTATTTCTTGTAAACTTAGGGTCGTCTTCATCATCAATACTTACAGTTTTTAAGAATGGTGGTATTGCTGTTTCTACTTTTGTTTGTCTTTGGTCTACTTTATTAACATATGACGGGTGACTTGAAAATTTGGTTGGAGTAGCAGAATCAGGTGTATCAACACCATCACTTCTTCTAGGATGTGAACCTTTTGGGTCATTAAATCCTAGTTCAGGATTATTTGAATATGGAGATGAAGGTAAAGTACCAAGAATAATATTTTCTTGCATATCAGAACCGTCAAGAAAATAACCTACTACCCAACTACCCTGTACAATACCTGTTGCAGATGTACCGATACCAGCCAATGAAGCTGATGTAATAGGCATTACTACTTGAGACCAAGGTAAATCTTTTGTAGGTAAAAGTGTTTTATCTTCAGTATGAATGCCATGCACTCTTACTTTTACTCTACCCATTAGCATAGGGTCATTTCTGTCTTCTACGACACCAGTGAACCAAAACATTTTACCGTCTAACATACTATACTTCCTCTTTTAAACTTTCTTTAGCACAGTCCATTACCATTTTAACTTCATCACCTGCATAAAAGTCTCTTTTGGCTGTGACATAATATTTACCTGTCCACATATTATCTTTTTCACCTTTTCTAGAACCAGCAGGGTCTGGATTTGGTATATCTAATTGTATGACTTGTCCAATATCTACTTCAGGATTACCTTTAACTGTAATTTGTACTAATTGATTATAACCTGTGACTGATGTTTTCTTTAGTCCAGATAAATCACTTTGATATTGTGAACTTGCTGAAAAATATATTCTACCCATACCAAATTCTTGATTATAATATTGTGGAAAAGGATTTAGATATTTGGCTTTATCAAATTCTTTATGATAGTTCCAGTTTATAACACTTTGTGACTTCTCTTTTAAGTTTACATCATATTCTCTAGCAACTAAATAACCTTCTCTTAAAGACTTTGACATGTCATATGCATGACCAAATTTTAAATCTGATATAGCAGATAAATCTGCTTCTACATTTGGTATTCCATCAGTCGAATTATTTGCTCTATACTTATATGTAAATGGTGGATTATCTTTATAAAAATCTAGAGCTTTTTCAATTGGCATAAAATGATATATTCCTTTACTGTCTTGAAAGAATCGAAATCTTATATCATCAGTTGTAGAAACTGCATTTGCAGCTAACCAACCTAAAGCTCTTGTAGGACTCCAATTAGGTATGATTACTGTTGAACTTCCTTTTGATGCTTCCCAATAACCAAACTTTTCATCAGTATATTTTTCAAATATTTTTAAAGCAATTTCATTAAATGGACCTGTAAATGACTGTGAGAATTTTTGATGTAAACCTTGGAACGCAAATTCAGATATTGTCTCTAAAATATACATTCTACTAGTCTCTATATCAGCCAATCCTTTTACTTTAGTTATTCTCATGGTGTAATCTCTCATCTGTCCCATGATATCTATTTGTACTTTAAATAAATCACCACCTTGAACAGGAAAACCAGATATTATATTTCTACCATCAGTAATAAGAAACTCACCCATAATAGTTCTATCAATAATTGAAGAAAAGATGTTCATCTCTGATACCATCATAGTGATATCAACAGCTTCTCCACCTCTAATTATCTTTGCACTCTTAACTTCGTAAGCACCAGTTTGTTTTCCGCTAGCCATTTATATACTCTTGTATTTCGTCAATCAATTTGTCTACTACCTTTGATGTCGGAATAATAATATTTCTTTTTGCCTCGTTTAACTCTTCCTCGTATGTTTGAATTGATACAGGTGATACAGTTGGATATGTAATACCTATTCCATTTGCATCTTTACCTGTTGTATTATTTACTATCGCATCATATGAATATTCATTCTTATTTGCGTCTACAAAATGTCTTGGTTTAGTCACAACACTTGTTCCAGTCACAGTACTTTTAAAACTATTCCCTGTTGTACCTACAAACTGTATAAATTCAGTGACTTGTACTCTTGTAAGAGTTTGTGAAACACCATCACTATCAGTTTGTACTTTATATTTTTGAAATAAGAATTCTTCTTGCTGTTGTTGGTCTCTTGGCCAGTCATTATAGATGCTCATTATATTATTAGCAAGCATTATTGCCCAATGTTTTGTAGCATCAGCATAGTTATCATAAGCTAAATTTTCTGGTGTATCTCCGTCTTTTACAGAATAAAATTCAAAATTTGCAGAATTAGTAGTAATCTCATTTCTCATTTTAGGACGTATTGACATATCTGTCATAACTCTTTTTATCCCATCTGGAAATTCATATACTATTCTATTGTATTGACTAAAGTACATTATTCTGACATCACCTTGTTTTGTATTAATGGTTCTATCTCTATATAACTTAATGATATAGATGTTTTTACTGGTGAACCATCTTCATGTAAGAAGTTTTCAGCATCACCACCATATTGAATATCACATGATGATAAGAAACATTTAAAAGGTTGTTGATGATGAGTTAATTGATTACCATTTCTATAATATTTGATATCCCATTGTGAAGGCATTTTTAGAAAGTGTTCAGTTCCAACATTTACGTTTGCACTTTTACCACCCTTAGAAGGTAGCATGTAATATAAAAACATGTCACAAATTCTTTTTATCTCTTCAGCTTCTCTTGCATTTCTTGGTACTAAATCAAATTGATAATTAAAAGTTCTATGCGCCATACCACCAAACACTTGATATGAATAAGGATTTACAATTTGACCTTCAGCTACAGAGATGGCATCTCCCACTTGCCCTGATTGTCTTACAGTTTCAGCTAAAACTGCACTCGCTAAACCTGAACCAGTTTTAGGATTTTTCATAGCATCAGCCAGGCTTCCACCATCAGCTGCAGATATTGCTTCCATTCCAAGTGCACCTAAATCTTTTGAACCATAGTCAGCTGATGTGGTAGCATTTAAAGTATCTGGTAAATATAATGATATTGAACCTTGTTGTCTTACTTGAGGTGCTTCTGATTTTATGCCAGATGATAATATAAAGTCTCCTATTTTAACTTTACCATTTACTAATTTACCAAACTTTGTAGCTTTTGCTGATAATGAACCACCATCAAATATACTACCAATTGCATTTACTGTATCTACAGCTGCATCCGCAATAGATTCTAATTGTCCACCAATTGCTTTACCTATTTGTTTAAATGGATTACCTGCACCCAAGTCTATGTCAAAAGCAGAACCACCGTCTGATTTTCCAAATAAACCACCTGAACCTCTATCTACTTTATTGCCGTAATCAGTGGGTGCATAATTTAGTTCTTCAGGCATAAAAGTAATATAGTTCGGTGAACTGTTAGTTCCCAAATCTTGTGGAAATCTCAAGGCTTTAAAATTCTCTGGCATATTAAATAATCCTATAGAGTATTTATTATGCCGACTTACAAAGGAAAATTAGCAGCGTTAAATAATCCTGACAAATATACTGGTGATGTAAAGAACATTACTTATCGTAGTATGTGGGAAAGAAACGTAATGAAATGGTGTGATGACAATCCTGAAGTCCTTGAATGGGCTAGTGAAGAGATTGCAATACCATACGTACACCCCGTGACTGGTAAGAGAGCTAGATACTATCCTGACTTTTATATCAAATTTAAAGATGGTGTAATTAAAGTGGTTGAAGTAAAACCCAAGAAAGAAACTGTTGCACCAGCTTCTCCTACAAGAAAATCTAAAAAATGGATTGAAGAAACTGCCAGGTTTGCTATAAATGCTGAAAAATGGAAGAATGCACAGATTGCTTGTTCTAAAAATGGACTAAGATTTGAGATATGGACTGAAGAAACTCTACAAAAAATGGGTATCTTAAAATGGGAAGCTGAGAAATCTCAATTATTAGCTGAGAGAAGATTACTTAAAAGAAAAGAAACTACTAAACGTAAACCTTACACAAGACCTACAAGACGTTCTTAAGCAGGCATTCCGTCAGTAATTGCGTATGATGCACCAGGCTGAGTATTTTCACCACCAGATGTAATATTAGTTGTTTGACTTGATTGATTATTATTTGTTGTAGCAATCACGGCAGTATCACCACTACCTTTATTAGCATCAGCTTCTGATTTCATAGCTGCTGTTTCATCCATAGTATTAGCAGTTCCTACATTTTCTCCTTGACCAGCTGGTTCAACGCCACCTTTTGCAGCAATTAAGTCTCTTAAGAATTGTTGGTCTTCTTCACCAAGTTGGTCAGCTTCATCTAAAATAGTTTGCAATTGTGCGGCTGATGCTTTTTCAGCTTTCTTTCTATCTATTGAATCAGAAAAATATCCATCATCCACTACACCAGCTTCTACAAGTTCATCAAATTCTGCAGAATCCCCACCAAAAAACTTTCTAACTTTGTCTCCAACAGCTTTAAAAAAATCTCCTAAAGCAGCAAAAATGGGAGCAATGTATTCAGAATACATGTTGCTTACCCAATTACCAAAATCAGATAACCCTTGCTTAATCTCATCCCAGTAATATATTATCAATCCTATTACTACTCCAATTGCTACAATGATACCTACTACAGCTGCAACTGGTATACCAACTGCTGTCGCAATAATACCTGCAAGAATCATAAATCCTTTAAATAAAAGTGACATTGCTGAACCTATCATACCTTTTGGACCAAACATAAATAGAAGAGAACCAAGAACTAAAGCAGCATCTCCAAGTAAACTTTCACCATCTTGTCTATCTCTTAATCCAGTAATATTACCAAATGCTGCTACAATTCTACTTAAAAAATCAATTACACCATTGATATAATATGCAGCATTTTCTGCAATACCTTTAGCATCCTTATCATCTATACCTGTAAATGCTTGTACAATACCAGCTAATCCAGAAGCTATCTGATCACCTATCGTTATTTTGTCTTTATCTGCAAAAAATTTACCTACTTTATTCCAACCGTCCATAAATCCTGTAAGAGCTGTAAGACCACCAAATAGTACTAAACCAAATTTGATAATATCAAATATAAATGCAAAGCCATCTTTTACTTTGTCACCAATTTTTGTGCCTACTTCTCCTGCTTTATCCATTGCGCCTCCACCAAGTTTACCAAGAAACTGTTTGAAGTCTCCCATAGTACCGAAGTATTTTCTAAAGGCATCCATAGTGGTTTCATCTGCCATTTGCTCTTGATACTGAAGAGCTTGGCTTGTCATCGTTTCTATCTGTTGTAGTGTGTCTAATCTCTCTTTTTCTTCTTTTGTAAACTCTTCACCTTCTTTTTTACTATCAGATATAAGTTGTGCTTCTTGTATAACTTTTGCTAGTGCTGATTCTAATTTTGCTGTATCAAAGGCTTGACCAATTTCAGTTCGCCCTTTAGTATTTGCAAAATCAAATTGGTCAAATCTACCTTCTGAACGGTCTTGGACAAACTGGAAACCTGAATTTTTAAAGAATTTCTCTAACATCTCTTGACCACCGAGTCTAGTACCTTTACTATCCTCACCCTGTATGAATTGTTTTAATTCTTTTAGATTTTTGGCAGCAGCTTGTCTAAGCTCTTTTTGCTCTTTTTGATTTTCTTTAAAAGTCTTAGCGTCATTAGCATTTGCTGCTACTAATTTTGCAACTGTACCAGTTAATGCTTCTATTTGTTTATCGTCAGCCATTACTTAAATGCTCTCCTTAACAGAGTATTTAATCTGTCAGGGCCACCCGGTGCCTCATGATGATTATCATGATTATGTTCTCCATAGAAGAATGGGTACAATAGATTTACTTTGCCATCAAACGTTTTAAAATGTTGTACAACTAATAATGTAAGTCCAAGCATAGAATAAAGAACGGGTATTACATAAAAGTAGATTACCAGTGATGGATGAATTATTGCTAGTAAAATAATGTACATTAAAGTAAGTACTAAATAGTTCTTCTCAAAGAAAATTAAGATAGGGTCTCTCAATAAATGTTTCAGCTTAATAATAAATTTTTTCTTTTCAGTTATAGTTAACTTATCCATAACTTCAGCAAAAGACGGTTGCCAATAAAAAAGAAATGTATACCAACCATGAGCATTTGGATTTTGTGGGTCTTTATCTGTATTAAAATGCTGATGATGCATTATATGAGTTGCTACCCAAGCAATTGGTGGAGAAGCAGCAGCCATTGAACCTATAAAACAATA
>Ga0163180_10001086_pt1 | contig 15556 bp, 15 predicted proteins | sample AtlANTMetagenome_2_FD_109647 | JGI IMG/M metagenome (GOLD analysis project Ga0163180, IMG submission 109647) | Marine eukaryotic phytoplankton communities from the Atlantic Ocean - Atlantic ANT 4 Metagenome | ecosystem: Environmental > Aquatic > Marine > Oceanic | place: North Atlantic Ocean...
ATGCATGCAGCCAGTAATAGCAATAGCACCAGCGATGCATGCATGCAGCCAGTAATAGTACCAGAGATGCACACATGCAGCCAGTAATGGCACCAAAGATGCATGCATGCAGCCAGTAATAGCACCAAAGATGCATGCACACAGCCAGTAATAGCACTAGAGATGCACACATGCAGCCAGCAATAGCACCAGAAGCAGTCTCATTTGGATGCCTTCTTGTGGAAGTCTAGGGCATTTCCGTTCACGCAATACCGAAGCCCTGTGGGCGGAGGACCGTCCGGGAAGACGTGCCCCAGGTGGCCCCCACATCGATTGCAGAGAATCTCGGTTCGCGTCATCCCCAGCGCACCATCCACAGCGCGGCCCACGCGGTCATCCCCGATGGGGCGGGTATAGCTGGGCCACCCGGTACCGGACTTGAACTTGTCCTCGGAGGAAAACAACGCAAGACCACATGCAGCACAGTGGTAGGTCCCTTGCTCCTTGTTGTTCCAGTACTTGCCCGTAAAGGCTCGCTCAGTGCCCTTCTTCCGGAGGATGCGAAACTCCTCTTGGGTAAGCTCCGCCTGCCACTGCACATCCGTCTTCTCAATGGCATCGGATCGGGTGGGGACAAACCCATTTTCTGCGTGCGAGGCCGAGCCACACCCGACAAACCAGACCACACAGAACCATAGAAGCTTCATTTCCTACCCCCCAACAGTGAACCTCTGATCGCGGCAGCTACTCCATCGTACAGGTGCTGCGCGCCCCCCGCCCGACCAAGGCACAGCTTCGACTCAGTCCGCCAGCTCTTCGACGACCATCAAGGCCGTGCCCTCATCCACCTCTCGGCCATCCTCCACAAGGATCTCCAAGACCCGAGAGGCCTTCCGCACCGAAAGCGACTCAATCTCCTTGTCGCCTTCGACCACCGCAAGGATCTGCCCCGAGAGGATCACCTGGCCGACCGTGGCTCGGATCTCCACCTCGCCCGCCACATTGGCTCGAACCCGCACATGTCCATCTCGATCAGGCAGCATGAACACATGCTAACCCCATTGGCGACCAACACTATGCATGCGCAAAGCGGGTGACCCCGCTTGGCGACTTGCGATAAGGAAGCATCATGTCCAAAGAAGAAACCAATCCGACTCCACAAGAAACAACCGCAAGCCAGTCCCTGGTGACCGAGATCGTTCCCGTATCCGAGCAGATCGGGCAACACGTCATGGCGGCCCTGCAGCAACCCAATGCCGTCGCGGTACTGACAACCGTAGTGCCCGGCGTCGATGCAGACCGCGTGGTCTCCATGCCGCTGACCCCCGATCAAATGAATGAAGTCAGGGGCATTCTCGATGCGATTCAGGCAGAGGATGAAGAGGCCGCCCAAGACACGGAACGCTGCATTGGCTTTCAGTGTCAGGTCACCCGCTGAGGGCACCCATGCTGCCTTTTTTCGGAGCGCTGCTGCTTTCGGCCTCGGCCGAGGCTGGAGAGCACCGTGCGCTCTGCGAGAAAGTGAGCGCAGCAGATCTGGTGTACCTGATGCAATTTGAGCAAGTCGGCCGATACCCCGAAAAGGCTCGCTCAAAGCAGTGGGCACCACCGGAGACGGAGCTGCTGAAGACAGCTCAGACGGGCAAGGTCACCGAGAGCTTCAAGGGCGGGCTGCCCATCGGTAGCCCATGGATCCCTGGCTACGGCATCGGCTTCCAGATGAGCGGCGGCGTTGAGAGGTGGGACCAGTTCTTTCGCCAACAGACCTTCTCCAAGATCTACTTCCTCAAGCAAACCGAGCATGGATACACCACCACCGCCTGGGCCGAGGAGAGCGCAGGGTGTGGGAGCAGCGAGCACTGGTCTTGGTGCCCAGGTTTCACTGCCCTCAAGACACGGATTCACGCGTGTCTGGGAGGAGCAAAGTGAGCATTCGCCGCAGTCTTAAAGCCCAAGTCCGGGCCAAGCTGGTGCGCCTACTTGGCCGAGTGGCGGACAGGATCCATCCGCGAAACAACAGCGGGAACAACACCTCTCGGATGTAGACCACTACAGCAGGCAGTCGGCCTGGTTCTCGTACTTCACAAAGAAGACCTTCAGCTTGGCCTGGTTCTCATACTTGACCCAGTACAGGGTCATGTCCGCCTGATTCTCGTACTTCACAAAGAACCACTTTCCCAGTCCGGCCTGGTTCTCGTAGGGCACCTTGTAGACCTTGCAATTGGCTTGATTCTCGTACTTGACCTCATAGGCGGTGTACTTCGCTTGATTCTCGTACTTGGCGACGAAGACCTTGGCTGCCTGTGCGGTCGTACTCAGGGTCAAGCTCACCAAAAACACCGCCAATACACACACCTTGTACATCCCCGACCTCCAAGCAAGCAGGTCGCTCATTGTACCCAACGCGACCCCCTATAGGGCAATCTTCCTCTTGGGTTGAAGTGCACAGCTGGCCTGGGTGTGGTTAATCGCACTGCTCCAGCGCACAGGAGTCTGCAATGAACCCGACCATCATCTACACCCAGACCGACGAGGCCCCTGCCCTCGCGACCTACTCCTTCCTCCCGATCGTACAGACATTCTCCGGTCAGGCGGGTGTAGAGGTGGAGACCCGCGACATCTCGCTGGCCGGCCGGATTCTGGCCAACTTCCCCAGCTACCTCTCCGAGGACCAGCGCATCTCGGATGCACTCGCAGAGCTGGGCGATCTTGCCAAGCGCCCGGAAGCCAACATCATCAAGCTGCCCAACATCAGCGCATCGGTGCCGCAGCTCAAGGCTGCAATCGCCGAGCTGCAGGCACGGGGCTACGCCCTCCCGGACTACCCCGAGGACCCACAGAGCGATGCAGAGAGGGAGATCAAGCAGCGCTATGACAAGGTGAAGGGCTCCGCGGTCAACCCGGTCCTTCGCGAGGGCAACTCCGACCGTCGTGCACCTGGAGCGGTCAAGGCATTTGCAAGAAACAACCCCCACTCCATGGGCGCATGGTCAGGAGACACCCGGTCTCACGTCGCCACAATGTCGTCGGGTGACTTTCGGTCCAATGAGCAGTCGGTGACCCTGACTGCACCGACTACAGCCCGCATCGAGCTGGTCGCTGAGGATGGCTCCACCACGGTCCTCAAGGACAACCTGGCATTGCTGGCCGATGAAATCATCGACGCATCGGTCATGAGCAAGGCCGCCCTCCTCTCCTTCCTCTCGGCCCAAGTAGCCGATGCCAGAGAGCAAGGCGTGCTGTTCAGCCTGCACATGAAGGCCACGATGATGAAGGTCTCCGACCCCATCATCTTCGGTCACGGGGTGCGCACCTATTTTGCAGACGTCTTCGCCAAGCACGGCGAAACACTCGATGCGCTGGGTGTGGACGTCAACAACGGGTTTGGCGACCTCGTGGGCAAGCTCAGCGGACTTCCTGCCGACCAACGGGCAGCGATCGAGGCGGACATTCAGGCCACCTACGAAAACGGCCCCGGACTGGCCATGGTGAACTCCGACAAGGGCATCACCAACCTGCATGTCCCCAGTGATGTGATCATCGATGCATCGATGCCCGCGATGATCCGCACATCTGGCAGCATGTGGAATGCCGATGGCAAGCTGCAGGAGACCAAGGCGGTGATCCCGGACTCCAGCTACGCAGCCGTCTACCAGGCCGTCTTCGACTTCTGCAAGAAGAATGGTGCCTTTGACCCCACCACCATGGGAAGCGTCTCAAACGTGGGACTGATGGCACAGAAGGCCGAGGAGTATGGCTCTCACGACAAGACCTTTGAGCTTGCCAGCAGCGGCACGGTGCAGGTGGTCGACTCCAATGGCCAGATCCTGACCTCCCACGCAGTCGAGCAAGGAGACATCTGGCGGATGTGCCAGGTCAAGGATGCGCCCGTCCAAGACTGGGTCAAGCTCGCAGTACGACGTGCACGGGCCACCATGACACCCGCGGTATTCTGGCTGGATGCCACACGGGCCCACGATTCATGCTTGATCGCGAAGGTCAACACCTACCTTGAGGACCTCGACACCGATGGTCTGGAGCTCCACATTCTGAGTCCAGAGGAGGCCACCCACTTCAGCCTCCAGCGAATCGCTGAGGGCAAGGACACCATCTCCGTGACCGGAAATGTGCTCCGCGACTACCTGACCGATCTCTTCCCAATCCTGGAGCTGGGCACCAGCGCCAAGATGCTCTCCATCGTGCCACTGATGAACGGTGGCGGCTTGTTCGAGACGGGTGCAGGCGGCTCGGCGCCCAAGCACGTACAGCAGTTTGAGGCGGAGAACCACCTTCGATGGGACTCCCTTGGTGAGTTCCTTGCACTGGCCGTCTCTCTTCAGCACCTCAGCGAGAAGTACGACAATGCCAAGGCCGGCGTGCTGGGACGGGCACTGGACGCAGCGACTACCCAGTACCTGCTCAACAACAAGTCTCCCTCCCGCAAGGTCAAGGAGCTCGACAACCGCGGAAGCCACTTCTACCTGGCGCTGTACTGGGCCACCGCCCTGAGCACCCAGACCGAAGACACAGAGCTTGGCACAGCCTTCGCCCGTCTGGCCAAGAGCCTCTCGGACAACGAAGCCGCCATTCTCCAAGAGCTCAATGAAGTTCAAGGTCCCGCTCAAGACATCGGCGGCTACTACATGCCGGACACCGCCAAGGCGACCCAGGCCATGCGCCCCTCAGCGACCCTCAACCGAATCCTCGGTGAGATCTAGTCGCGACGCCTGAGCCCAAGGAAAAACAAGGGCAACACAGCAGCAGCTGCCCCCTTCCCACCGCACCCGCAGCGGGTGTCGGTGTCCCTATGCTCGGTCTCCGCGGTATCCGGAGCCTGCTCTTCGGAGGCACCGGTGTCTTCTTCCTCCATCAGCAGAGGCAGGCGCCCGGCGAGCTCGGGCCACAGAGGCTCACAGTACACAGCGGTGTGCGAGTCCGCGGGACAAGCTGTGGGCTGAAGTACAGAGAGGTGCATCATCGACTGCAGCTGTCCGTCCACCGACTGCTGAGCGATGTGTCCTGTGATCGTGCCATCGATGGCGAGCCAGGTCGCAGTGGCTCCCTGCTGCACCCCCATGCCGCGGGTCGCATCCTTCACCTGCGTGAAGTCATCGCCATCCGCCGCATAGTAGAAGTCACGGCCAGACACCGCTAGCCAGACCCCACCATCCGCGTCCACTGCACCATCCAGGATGTCCCCCGCGATACCAAAGACCTCCTCATAGGTCTCCCCGCCGTCCGCTGTACGCAAGAGAATGTCGTCCCCGTACGGCCCGACAACCAGCCACGCAGTCTGCGGGTCCACGGCAGAGGCTGCCACGACATCCACATCCTGAAACGAGCCCTCTCGAATGGGCACCGGCACGGAGCGTTCCGTCCACTCCACGCCATCTGTGCTGGTGTACACCCAGCCCTCACCCGTCTCGTACCGGACCGCGCTGGCCCACAGACCGCCTGCAGACGAGATCTGCACGGAGCCGAACACCCGCTCAGTGCGCTCCAGGACCTGAACGAACGAGAGACCCCCATCCGTCGAACGAAAGAGGCCATTTGTGGCCCCCTCCTCGGTGGAGGCTGTGCTCACAAGCACATGCATGGAGTCGGTGGGGTCGAAGGTCACTTCAGCAAGCGTCTCCCCCGTCAGGCCAGCCACAGGACTCCAGTCGCATCCATCCGTGGTGCGGTACAGGGACTCTCCTTCCTCCCTCGTCTGCTCCGGCGCCGACACCAGGCCGAGCAATGTACCGGACTCGCTGATGGCGTAGCGCGGGGTAATGGGGGCATCCGGTGCGGTGATCGCCTCATGGCACAGCCACACCGGGTCGTCATCGAGCTCCTCCCAGAGAAGCCCAAAGCTGGTCTGCACACCCACCTGCCCGGAGGACAACTCATGGACATCGATGCCCACAAGCTGCCCATCTGCATGGCCCCAGACCACAGGCAAGAAGAGAAGATGCAACATGCCGAGCAGCTTAGCCCGAGTCACGACCGCTCGGGGCACTCATCGAACCCGAAGTGACCGCTACTTCACGGGCAGCGGCTCCGGCTCAGGAGGGCAGCCCGCCCCTAGCTCCATCCGAATCGGCGCCAAGACTTCATCCTCAAGATTATCGCGGTACAGAAGGTTGTAGGTATCAAACGGGATGAGGCGCCCATCGTCGGGATGGACAAAGTGCACGCAGCTCTTCTTCACGCTGCGAATGTCCATGTCGTAGGCATCCATGAACTGCATAATGATCACCCGAAAGAGCTTGTCATAGCCCCAGTCCTCCGGCGCCCCGACGGTGGGCAAGCAGCACAGCAGCTACTTGAGTGCGGTGGCTCCACTCTGAGGAGAGTGGTCGGTAGAGAACAAGCGATTCATGTGCTCGCGGATGGTGGGGTCCTTCTCAAAGCTGATGGTGTTCTTGGGGCCATCCAGCAACGCCTCGAGTGGAATGAGTCCAGTCAGGGGAACCACCTGGCCCTCCAGCTTCAGCGCATAGGACATTGCAATGCAGTCAGGGTGACACGGCACTGGCAGGACGTCTTCAGGCTTGAACACATCGGTCTGAGCCAACAGCTGACTGCGCACCTCGGTGAGCGTGAGTCTGTCCTTGGCTGGGTCATGCCCATCGATGCGGCCCACGGCCTGGATGGGCTGAAGCGTCACCCCCCGCACGCAGGGCTGCTCGAGCGCAAAGTCCACGATGCGGCCGATCTCGTGATCATTGAGCCCCTTCTGCAGGGTGCAGACCAAGGTTGTGCTCACATTGAAGCGATTGAGGTTCTCAAGCGCCTTCATGCGAATACTTCGGAGGTCTTCTCCTCGAAGTTGCTCCAGCGGGCCGGACTCAAACGAGTCGAATTGCAGGTAGATCTCGAGCCCCTGCGCGTAGCTGGCCAAGCGCTCCACAAAGGCGGGATCGCGCGCGATCTTCACGCCATTGGTGTTGACCATCAGGTGGCGAATCGGCCGCGCCCGCGCCGCATCAATGATTGCGAAGAAGTCCGGATGAATGGTCGGCTCACCACCCGATATCTGCACGACATCGGGCTCCCCCTCGTTGCGCACAATCGCATCGAGCATGGCCTCGATCTGTGAAAGCGGTCGAAAGCCCGGCCGGTGAGGGCCCGACTCTGCATAGCAGATGGGACACTTCAGGTTGCAGGCGTCTGTGACCTCCACAATCGATAGACACGAGTGCTGCTCGTGGTCCGGGCACAAGCCACAGTCATACGGACACCCATGCAGCACCGGTGTATTGAACTGATACGGCACATCCGGTGGCTTCAGGAACTGCTCGCGGGCCATCTTGTAGTAGGCGATGTCGGTTGCCAGGAGGACGCGCTCATGCCCGTGCTGAGGGCACCGCTTGAGCAGATAAACCTTCTCATCCTGAAAGATGATCTTGCCCTCAATCTTCCGCAGGCACTGGCTGCACAGACAGAGGGTCTGGTCGTAGAATATGTACGGTCGATTTGGCACGATAGAAACCCTGGAGAAGCAGGTCTAACCGCGATACAGTGGGCGGGATGAATATCGGCAGCAAGAGACAACGCAACACGCTCGCGCGCCTGCTGACACTGGGCGGAATGTCCTGGTTCATCCTCTGGGCGTGTGCGCCGATGATGAGCGCACCCCCGTCCCCACCTATGCCCCCGCTGACCGAGCATGAGAGCGGCCACGGAGCGATGGGCGGGATGATACTCAACCAACACAGAAGCGCCATCCCCATGCCCATCGGTGGCTACCAGTACTGGTATCGAAAGCCCACCGGGCTGAACAACCGAGATGAAGTGGGCGCCATCGCCCAGCTGGGCTGGCCCGGACTGGGCGGCGGTGGCTACTACCGAAAGGCCCTGATCAAGAACGAGACGGCCTACCTCGGCCTTCAGGGTGCCGCGGGGTTCATCTGGCTTCAAGCCTCCATTCCCGCAGCAATCAAGGTTGGAGAGAAGAGCTGGCTCACCACCCAGCCATCCCTCAAGATGCAGATGCTTGCCGACCTGCACATCCCCGTCGGGATGAGCTGGGAGCTGGGAGAGAAGGGCCGCCTGGACACAGAGATCGGGATGCATTCCGTCAGCACTAAATTGGATGACGGATACCCGCCCGTGGCAGAGAATTTTAGGCGCATGCACAACTGGGGGCCCTACATCGGTTTGGGCTACTCGCGCCGACTTGGAAAGACGGTACCCGCATCCCAGTCCCCCACCTCCGAAGGAAGCCCCAAGCTCTCCAACTGAGGCACCGTGCATCCCACGCTGTTCACCATCGGCGATCTCCATGTTCAGAGCTATGCGGTCTTCGTGTCGCTCTCGTTTGCCGTGGCATGGCGGGTCCGAAAAGCGGAGCTGGCGCGACTGGGTCACAGGAGGTGGCCTGGCTACCAGTGGGTCCTCGTCGGCGCGCTGATGGGGGCCATCGTGGGCGCCAAGCTGGGGATGCTGATGTTCGAGCCCACCCTGCGCAGCGAACGAATGCTCTCCTTGGACTTCACAGGCAAGACCGTCGTGGGCGGCCTCATCGGCGGCTATATCGGCGTGGAGATAGCCAAGAAGCAGGTGGGCATCACCGAGTCGACTGGAGATGCCTTTGCGGTGGCGATCCCCTTGGCTCAGGCCGTGGGTCGCGTGGGTTGTCTGCTCAATGGCTGCTGCTACGGCACCCCATCCGATGCGCCATGGTCGCTGCCACTGGGTGAAGTCAGCCGGCACCCAACACAGCTGTATGAGTCCGCCCTTTTGCTGGCCTTGGCGGCGTGGCTGTGGGCCATCCGGCTCCGACCTCGACCCAACGGGCACCTGTTTCGGCGATATCTGATTGGGTACGCCCTCATCCGCTTCGGACTGGAGTTCCTCAGAGGAGACCCCTCCGTGCACTGGGGGCCTCTCTCCATCGTCCAAGTCGTCTGCCTGCTCACCGCATTGGTCTTCGGCGCCCTCATCATCCGCGGTGAGCGCACCGGGCAGCCCCAAGGCGATTGACAGCAGACCGGGGCGCGACCACGATGAGTGGGTGAAACTCTCCACGATCAGCATTGTGGCTTGGGCGCTCTGCAGCGGCTGCGAGCGCATGGCTCCGCATGTGGACTCCAAGACAACAGGAGCGCCTCCCGCTCCAGTCTTCAATCCCGAGGAGTGGCAGATCGGTGAGGAGGTCGCATGCGAGGCCCCCAGCTCGGGCTTCGATCGACTGAATGAAGAGGCAAAAGAACGCGGCCTGGACCTCAGCTACAGCCCCAGCCTGGATCCAAAGAACTGCCCCGGTGTCGATGGGGGCGTCGTCGCCACCGACATCGATGATGACGGTGACATCGACCTCCTCCTGCACAACTCCGAGGGGTTTCCGCACCTCTTCATCAACAACGGGGACGGCCGCTTCTCCCCCCTCGATCCCGACGTCGCGGTGGACCTTCCTGCAGGGCGACGAGTCACCGCTGCAGCGGCGCACGATCTGAACGGAGATCGACTGCCCGATGTGTTGATTACCGGAGATGGCTTTCTGGCAATGAGCATGAACAGAGGCGATGCCTCCTTCGGACGACTTCAGATCCTCCACCTGGAGGAGGGCTACCCCTACACCTGCTTCAACACCGTGGCCGCCGGAGACATCGACTCCGACAATGATCTTGATCTGCTGCTGCCCAGTCTCGACCTCATCACCCATGAGGGCCACTATGCAGAGGCGGATGAAGCAGAAGTGGGGACCCCCGATCTCCTCTTCATACAGGACGCGAGTGGATTCGGCAGTCCCATCGAGCTTCAGGCCTGGCCCGATCCCAACCTCTCGATGTTCGCCATCTTCACAGACAGGGATCTCGATGGAGACATGGATCTGCTGGTGGGTACCGACCGCCCGAATAGCCTCATCCCTCCAATGGCCTTTTGGCGAAATGACGGCCTGGATGAGGACGGACACCCCACACTCATCAACGACGCAGCGGAGATCTATGCAGATCTGAACATCTCAGCGATGGGGGTTGGAAGTGCGGATCTCAATGGCGATGGCCTGTTTGATTACTGCCTCACCGATCTCCACTCCAGCATCCAGTGCCTGATGAGCGACGGCGCTGGCAGCTACTACGAAGGCGGCACCGCACTCGGTCTCTCCCCCAACCTGAAGTCCCATCCGGACTGGAAGGAGGACCAGCACACACCCGGGCAGTGGACCACGTGGTCCGCCGAGCTTGAAGATCTGGACAACGATGGACTGCGGGACCTCGCCGTTACAGCAGGCCCGCCAACCGATGGAAACCTGATCTTCGATGCTGGCTTTACCAGCGTCCAGCCCGACACCCTCTTCCAAGGCCACCTCGATGGCTTTACAGATGAGGGACAAGCCACCGGGTTCTGGAGCGGGGCCGCACACTACGGCATGGCTGCAGCAGACCTCGATCGCGATGGCGCCCTCGATCTTGTCGTCGGCACGTGGGAGGGGGCTGTGGAGCTGTGGTCCAACCCCTGTACGGAAGGGGCGTGGCTCACCATCGAACCCCTGGGGCCACCGGGCAACACAGAGGGCTTGGGCGTACGGGCAGCCGTGACCACTGCAGACGGCGTCGACCTGGCGGAGCTGCACGGGCTCCGCTCTGTGGGGCAGTCGGCCAGCGAGCTGCACTTTGGGCTCGGAAATGCCACATATGTCGATCGCATCGAGGTGACCTGGCCCGATGGCGCCACCCAGATCATTGAAGACGCGCCGGTCCGCCGAACCCTGTACGTCCGCCACCCAGATGCGCACGAGACACCCCTTCCCGCAGGGGCGCGGCTATCCGACTGAGTCTTGCCGGCGGGTGAGGCCTGCGATGAGCAGCGCGAACCCTAGGCCGGCACCTCCAGCACCGCCGCTGCAGCCGCAGCCCGACGCCTTTTCGTCATCATCCATGGCTGGAAGCGCATCGGGGTCGCGCTGGCGCGGACCCAAATCGGAGTCGACACCGGTGTCATCCGCACCCAAACCGGAGTCTCCCTCCGACCCGGGGTCGGAAGTGTCCGGACCCGACCCGGCTGGGTAGACCTCAATCTCCAGCTCCACAATGCCGCCATCCTGCACCCAGTCATCGTCTCCCTGCACATAAAGGCCAAAGGCCTCGGTGTAGAGCGTGTTTTCGTCGACCTCAGGTGCCTGCAGGCTCAGCATCAGGCGGGTCGTCTGGCCAGGGGACACATCCTCGTAGATGGTGGCCGCACGGTCATCGCTGGGCCAGTCCGAAGCCGCAAAGTCGCTGGCCCGGCCCACTGGATCAATCGAGTCCAGGTGAACATCCCCGTCCGACCATCGCGTGCTTCCCTCATTCTCCCAGATGAGCTCCACCGTGACTTGCGCGCCCGACTCCACAGCGAGACTTCCCTCTGAGTCCAGTCGAGATGCCACATACGGGGGGAGCAAGGTGGCCCCCAGGTAGTAGTGGTCGACGATCCACGCATGGTCCTTGTCGGCATTGGAGGCCCATCGCTGGCTGCCCCACTGACACATGCCACGCCCATGCCCGTAGAGTTCCTCTCCCGTACACTGCGGATCGGAGACGCCGTAGGCCGTCGGGTCTCCATTCTCCGCGCTGTACTCCGCAAACACCACGTCGGCGCCCTCCATGATGAAGGTGCCACGCGTGTGTGCGATTGCCGCATCCGTCCGACTGTCCGTCGTGTCGCCATAGTTCTGGGTGTAGGAGGTGTCACAGACATCGGCACAGTCGTACTTTCCACCCGCGATGACCCACCATGCCGCATACGACCGAGCAGCGACCGCGCCGGATCGGAGGGACTCCTCATCCCATGAGGCGTACCACTCATGTGGAATGACATGCCGGATGTACTCCTCGAGCTCCACCTCCACGACAGTGCCCGAGCACGAGCCGCTGCTGCCTTCGCTGCGCAGCCACATTCGCACCGTCTCAGGAGCCTCAAATGCACCCGGAAGCGGGGGGCCACCCAGCGCCGGAATGTCGCGTGCGGTCCACATCTCACCGGAGGGCGCCACCAATTCCATGGCTCTGGCCACCGGTGTGAGATCGGCTCGATCCTGACCTTGAATCGGTCCACAGCCCACAAGACTGAGGCCAGCTGCAGTGGGCAGGAGAAGCAAGAGAATCATTCGGCTCTTCACGCCCATGCGCACACTTCTCCTCTCAAGGGGTAGCTCTCTGTCCTTATCCCGCTCGCCATGGACACAACCCGTGGGGTAAAAACACATGCAATGTCGAATTCTTCCTCAGGAATGCTCCCTGCCGTACCGCGAATCACCCGGGCTTGGTACATCATCTGTACGAGCAAGGAGCTCGCGGCCGGAGCAGCCCCGCTCAAGCGGAGCCTCTACGGCACGCCGATTGCGGTCTGGCGCAGTCAGAAAGGCACCCCATCCGCGCTGGTCGATAGGTGCCCCCATCGAGGGATCCCCTTGAGCTCCGGCAAGGTCAAAGGCGAGCAACTGCAGTGCAGCTACCACGGGTGGGAATTCAGCGTGGATGGTCACTGCAAGCGAGTGCCGTGCCTGATCGGTGAAGCGGACCGCCAAGGAAGAATGATCGGCTGCTACCCGATCGCAGAGCAGCAAGGATTCGTATGGATCTGGGGGGACACAAAGCACGCTCCGGACACAGATCCCTACCTCTTCCCCTACGCCGAAAAGGCGGGGTACCTCACCGTCATCAACCAACTCCGGGCGCCTGCTTCGGTGCATGCCGTCGCCGAGAACGCGCTCGACGTGCCTCACACGGCATTCCTCCACGGCGGGCTCTTCCGCAATGACAGTGCGGAGAGAAATCCGATCACATGCGTGATCAAGCGGGACGACTCCATGGTCGAGTGTGAGTACCAAGGAGAGCCACGCCCCGAGGGACTCATCGCACGAATCCTCTCTCCATCCGGTGGCGTCGTGACCCACTTTGACCGCTTTCATATGCCCAGCATCGTGGAGGTCGAGTACTCGCTTGGCGAGGAAAACCACATCATCAATGCAGCGGCACTCACACCGGTGAACGATCACGAGACGATCTTGTATGCGGTGGTCTCGATTCGCAGCCGGATTCCAGGCTGGCTCATCCGCCCTGTGGTTCAACCAATCGCGCTGAAGATCTTTGCGCAGGATGCCGAGGTGCTCTCCGAGCAAACTCAGTCAATGGGACATTTCGGGACCGTCCAGTATGTCTCCACCGAGGTCGACCTACTCGGCCCCCACATCCTCCGACTTCTTCAGCGCGCAGCCAACGGTGCAGAGCCTTCCGAGCCATACACTACTGAGGTGACGATGGAGGTCTGACACAGCCGCGTTCATCACGTGGCAGCCGAAACATCACAGGTGAAGTGCAGATCCTCATCGCTGTCGGCTACCCGGTACTCGGCCCTTGAATTATTCACCTGGCCACTCCAGATGGACACTGTCCCACCCCCGACAAGCATTGATGCAGGAGCACACATGACCAGCCAGCCCGCAATCACCAAGCAAGAAGTGCTTCAGGCCCAGGAGGCCTGGGGAGCAGCCGTTGTTGGCATCGGTGCGGCAACCAAGCCCGAGGATGCACGCCGGCTTGCACAGGAGCTGGTGCACGCGCTGTACGTCACAGACGGCACCCTCTTGTTCCGCCCAACTCTGGCACAAGTCACGCCTTTTCGGCACACGGCCGAATGTGCCGTCTCCTACTTTGTGGGAGGCTCCCCCCAGCATGAAGAAGATCACGGCTTTGCACTGGCACCGTGGTCCTCCGTCCGCTTTGACAATGCAGGCGTGGTGAGTCTCGGTCAGACCGCTCAAGCCATGGGCGACTACTACTTCGGAAAACCCGACGGCACCGAGCTCAAGGTTCAGTACTCCTTTGTGTACGTCCGCGCGCCCTCCGGTGCGCTCCGGATTCAGCTGCATCACTCCGCCCTTCCATACTCGGACTGAGCGGCCGGATGCGGACCTCCGAGCCCGACCAAGCCCCACTCACGGTTCACTCATGAGCGACTCAAGCAAGCCGACCATCTGGATCGATGCAGACGGTGTCCCGAAGGCGGCAAAAGAGATCCTGTTCAAGGCCAGCGTCCGGACCCGCCTCTCACTAGTGGTCGTGGCGAACAGCTTTCAGCTGGTCCCCAAGGCCTCGTGCATACGCGCAATCCAGGTCGGCGGAGGACTGGATGTCGCCGATGACTACATCGCGGAGAACTGCGCAGAGGGTGACCTCGTCATCACCTCCGACATCCCACTGGCCGCCCGCGTGATCGAGGCTGGAGGCACGGTCATCCAATTTCGTGGAGAGCCCCTCACCGCAACCAATATTCGGCAGAGGCTCCAGGCCCGAGACTTCATGGATGAGCTCCGAGGTAGCGGCGTGATGACGGGTGGACCACCGCCCTACGGTCCCAAGGATAAGCAGCGCTTCGCCGGTGCGCTGGACCGCTGGATCGCCAAGTCAACTCGATAGCGTACAGCGCCTCAAAATCCAGCCACCTCAAGGGGATCCATCCGCCTAAAATTCGACGCTGAACCCACTGGAAGATCAGGGCGGACGGAAGCTCCGGCAATGCACTCCCGGAGCCATCCGCAACACACGCCGCAAAACAGCCCAAGTAAATCCACACTCAGTCGACGTGAATTATACAGGTCAAACGCCACCTTTAGGCGTTGACGCTCCGTGTTTCCGAGTCGTCACTTTGACGGCACCCACTCACCCAGGTAAAACGCCGCCCAATCCACACGTGCGCCACCTTTCTAAAAGAGGATGGAACCATGACCGCAGATCTCAGCCTGCTCCGCAACATCGGAATCAGCGCCCACATTGACTCAGGCAAGACCACGCTCACCGAGCGGATCTTGTTCTACACCGACCGAATCCACGCCATCCATGATGTGCGAGGTAAGGATGGCGTTGGCGCCAAGATGGACTTCATGGAGCTCGAGAGAGAGCGTGGAATCACCATTCAGTCTGCGGCGACACACTGCGAGTGGGACAACAACCACATCAACATCATCGACACCCCTGGACACGTCGACTTCACCATCGAGGTGGAGCGTGCGCTCCGCGTGCTCGATGGCGCAGTCCTGGTGCTCTGCAGCGTCTCCGGTGTTCAGTCGCAGTCGATCACGGTTGACCGTCAGATGAAGCGCTACAACGTGCCGCGCATCGCCTTCGTCAACAAGTGTGACCGCCAGGGCGCAAACCCCTTCCGCGTCTGCGAGCAGCTCCGCGAGAAGCTGGGCCACAACTCTGTCATGACGCAGGTACCCATCGGTCTTGAGGAGAACCACCAGGGCGTGGTCGATCTCGTCGAGCTGAAGGCCATCTACTTTGAGGGTGAAAACGGAGAGAAGATTCGTGAGGGAGAGATTCCCGCCGAGCTTCAAGACCAGGTCAACGAGTACCGAGAGATCCTGCTGGACGTCATCAGCATGTACTCCGACGATCTGATGGAAGCGATGCTTGAGGAGGCGGTCACACCTGACCTCATCCACGCTGCCATCCGCGAAGCCACCATCGCCCAGAAGATCACCCCCGTGCTGCTGGGAAGTGCCTACAAGAACAAGGGTGTTCAGGCCCTGCTTGACGCAGTCGTCTCCTGGCTGCCCTGCCCCACCGATGTCACCAACGAAGCCATCGACATGGGCAAGAGC
>Ga0163180_10001088_pt1 | contig 15551 bp, 5 predicted proteins | sample AtlANTMetagenome_2_FD_109647 | JGI IMG/M metagenome (GOLD analysis project Ga0163180, IMG submission 109647) | Marine eukaryotic phytoplankton communities from the Atlantic Ocean - Atlantic ANT 4 Metagenome | ecosystem: Environmental > Aquatic > Marine > Oceanic | place: North Atlantic Ocean...
ATCCTGCATTTGACAAGTATCTTTACATCGATACAGTAACCCCAGATACTTTTAAGGTTAATGTTTTATTAGGAACAACTCCAACTAATACAGATCCTCATACATTTGTTTCTGCAACTGCAACTGCTGTTCAGACTCTCAACTATGTTGGTATTACAACTTCAATTTTCCAAGATCACGAACGTCCATTATTTGTTGTTGGAATAGTTTCTGAAAGATCATTTGAAGTTAATGCAGGTATTACTACTATTCATCATGAATTCCAAGAAAGTCCATCTGCTTATGCCTATGAATATTATGCAGATCTAACAACTGGATCTGGATATAGATCACCTGTTGCAATAGGTGTTACTGACATAGAATATGATCATAAGTTTATAGAATCTACAAATAATAGTATTAATATTGATGGTGCTGGAAATCTAACTCCAACAGATGCAATTTATGAGTCATTCTCAGGTAATTTGGTATTGACTGTTGGTAATCATAATTTAACTGCAGCAACTGCACATAAAGCAGACACTGCATCATATAATCCAACAACTGGAAAATTGACAGTCACTATGACTGGACACACTTTTAATAATAATGATTGGGTTAAAGTCAAGGATCATTCTATAGTATTCACTTGTGGAATGGATAATGATACTTCTACTCATTCATATCCAAGAGAATCAGATCCAATTAGTGGTAAGTGGATACAAGTTTCAAATAAGCAAACTGATACTTTTGATTTGGATGTAGGAACTTCACCAGAAGTTACATTTACACCAACAGATGCTAATTATGATCCTGTAAATGGATTAATGGAATTGACTATTGGATCTCATACTTTGAGACCAGGAACTCATGTTAGATTATTAGAAGAGTCTATTAAATTTACATGCGATGTTGATAACAATACCTCAGAGAAAGCTTATCCAAGAGCAACTGATCCTTATCATAATACTGCTATTAAAATTGAATCTGTAACTGCTAATACAATTACACTTAAAGTATTAACTATTATACCGTCTACAAACACTACCAAACACACCTTTAAGAGTGCTTTAAATGCTTCTGTGAAGACTGGTGGTAATTATACCCATATATTTGCATCTTCAGTAGATGGAGGCATTCTAAAGGCAACCAGCGTTGTTACAGTTGTAGATAATTCATTAACATTTACTTGTTCAAGAGATAATCATCTTGGTAAGCATACTTATCCAAGAACTACTGATCCAGCATCTAATGCTAAATTGGGTGTTGAAGCAGTAACTAATAATACTATAATAATTAATGTTGGATCTGGTGGAGGTGGTGGAACAGGTGGAATTGTTGAAGCAACAATAGCACCAAATAAGCATAAGTTTGTTAGTGCGTTACCAGGAGTAGCGTACACTGGACTTATTGAAAAGAATATAGATGATGTTGATTATGATCCTGCAACTGGTTGGATGCAGGTAACAAGTCCATCTCATGGATTTGTTGGATGTAGTACTATTACACCTACAACTGTTGCATATAATAAGAACAGTGGAGTCTTAACAATTACTAAGAATGGACATGGATTTGTTGTTGGTGATTCAATATTAATTGAAGATAATTCGTTAACATTCACTTGTTCAAAGGATAACCATACAACTAGACATCATTATCCAAGACCTACTGATTATGCAAGTGGAAAATGGTTAACTATTACAAATAAGACAATAAACACTTTTAAAGTTAATGTAAACCCAAATCCTTCTGATAATAAGTTTGATCATCAATATACTCATATTGTAGATGGATGTATATACAAAGCAAATCAAATTATTGGAATTGCTACTGAATCTATAACATTAACTTGTGCTCATGATCAGCATCAGACACTTCATACTTATCCAAGAACAACAGATCCCGTTCATAATGTTGGAGTACCTGTTGGTAAGTCTTCTACTGATTGGTTTAGAGTAAATGTTGGTAAATCACCTGCAGGAACTGGTGGTGCATTAGACTTTACTATCAAAAATGCTGGTGGTAGATATGTTAATCCACAACTTCAAGTTGAAGATCCAGTATATGAAAATTTACCAGTTGTAGGTGTTTCAAGACTTGGTATTGGATTAACAGCAGATACTGGTGAAAATTTACTTATTAATCTTTCAGTTGGAGCAGCAGCAACTACAGTAGGTATTGCAAGAAGTATGTTTGAAATATCTGATTTCAAAATTGCAAGACCTGGACATTCATTTAAGATTGGTGATAAATTTAGACCAATTGGTTTAGTACATGATAAGAGATTACAAAAACCATTACAAGAATTTGAACTTGAAGTTGTTGAAACATTTAGTGATTTCTTCTCTGCTTGGCAATTTGGAGAATTGGATTTTATTGATAGTGTTGGTTCCTTACAGAATGGTGTTAGAAAGAGATTCCCTCTATTCTTTAATGGACAATTATTGAGTTTTGAAATTGATGAAACTGCTAAGTTATCATCTCAAATAGATTTAAATGCAGTATTATTGATATTTGTTAATGGTGTACTTCAAACACCAAATATATCATATCAATTCCAAGGTGGAACTACATTTGTATTCACTGAAGCACCAATGGATAGTGATAAAGTTGATATATTCTTCTATAAGGGTCAAGATGGAGTTGATATTGAAATAGTTAATGTAACAGAAACACTTAAAGTTGGTGATTCAGTTAGGATTCGTAAGCATCCAAAATATCTTGATGAAAATGTAGATCCATATACAGAAACGCAAGAAACTGGAAGAATCATTAAAGAAATACTTGGATCTGATCTTATTGAAACTACCATCTATAATGGTCCAGGAATCAATGAAGTTACTCCAAAACCACTTGAATGGACTAAACAAAAAGTTGATAGATGGATTAAGGGTGATTTAATTTCTAAGTCAAGAGAAACTATTGAACCACAAGTATATCCAACTGCAAGAATTATTGGTGATGTTAAAGTAGATACTGGAACTACTGCTGGTGTTGATGATGGTATTTTTGTTGATGATGCAGAATCATTCTTCTATGAAGAAGGACCATTACATCTTTCATTAGATGATAGGTATGGAATTAATATTATAGCAATAGATGCTTTAATGATGCCATCTAAAGATGCAGTTTCTGCTGGATTTACTGCAATTGTTAATAATTCTGGTCAAATTGGATCTTTAGATATTACAAATGTTGGTTCTGGTTATACTGATGGTAATAACTACCAGTTAAGTTTCTCAGGTATCCATACATCTGTTGGTTCTGGTGTAACTGCAACTGCAACTGCAACTATATTAAATGGATCTGTTACTGGAACAACCATTACTAATCCTGGTTCTGGTTATACTCACTCTGCACCACCACAAGTTTTAATAAAATCAGTAGAGTACACTACTGAACAATTGACAGAGATACAGAATGTTCAGGGATTTGCTGGAATTATTACTGGTATATCAACAACTACTGGAACTAATGGTCATCCTTTAGCATTGAAATTCTATTTCTATGCAGATAAGAATGCAACAGATTTGAAAGTTGGATATCCTGTATTAATAAAAGATACTGAATTTAATTTATCTGGTATCGTTACTACAGGAGCACATTTACCATTCAATGATGGATCATACCAACAAACCAACAATAGGTGGACAGCAGCTAAAGGTGGAGCAGCAGTTACTTCTGTTGATAATAGTGATAATGAAATAGTAAGTATTGGTTCAACATATCTTGATAATATTTACAAAGTTGCTTCAGTTTATGTTGAAGACCAAAGAGCAGAGATTACATGTAATATACTAAGCACAACCGATACTATTGTTGGATTTGCTGTAAGTGGATATTATGATGGATATACTTCATCTGCTAATTCTGGATTAACAACTTCATTTGGAAGAATATCATGGGGTAGAATATATAATGGAAAACGATCAAGTAATCCAATTTCTATTGGTGTAACTGGATTAACTGTTGATGCTGGATTAACCACATTCCCAACAATACAAAGAAGGAACTATGGTGGTTTAAATTCATTACAAGGTTTGAGAAATACTGGTGCTATTAGAGTACAAATCTAATTGACCAATAATCTGCTATAAATAAAGAAAAAAAGTTTAATGTTATAGATATGTCGGCAATTGTCACTGACCAGTTTAGAATTCTGAACGCCAATAATTTTGTAGATTCTGTTGAGTCTGATGAGAATGCATACTATGTTTTCATTGGACTACCTAATCCAGATATTGAAGGATTTGGAAGATCTTCTTCATGGAAAACAAATACACCAGATCCAGTTGATAGTTTTTCACGCCTTTCTCATGTTGGCGATACTATGATGTTTGGTAAAAAGATATCATCTAAAAATATAAGAAGAATTATTAAAAGAGTTAACTGGACTGCTGGATCTAGATATGAAATGTATAGAGATGATTATAGTTCAGAAAATCCATCTCCTATTGAAAGTGCAAGTAGATTATATGGTGCAAAATATTATGTAATGAATGAGGATTACAGAGTCTATATTTGCATATCTAATGGATCTACTGGAAATCGTACATCACAGACTGCTAAAGGAAATATTTCTCAGGATGAACCAACATTCACTGATTTAGAACCATCAAGAGCTGGTAATAGTGGTGATGGTTATATTTGGAAGTATCTTTTTACAGTTTCTCCAAGTGATATTATTAAATTTGATTCTACAGAATATATTACAGTACCTAATAGTTGGAGTAATACAACAGATGCTCAGATAAGAGCTGTTAGGGAAAATGGAAATTCAGTAGTAAATAATAATCAAATTAAACATGTATACATTGAAAGTGGTGGTGGTGGATATGCTGAAGGATTGGGACAAGAAGTCAGTATTATAGGTGATGGTATTGGTGCTAAAGCAAGAGTTGATGTTGTTAGTGGTACGATAACTAATGTAACTGTAAGTGCAGGTGGACAAGGTTATAGTTATGCACTTGTTGATTTAGGTTCGATAAGTAATAATGTTCCTGCTAATAATAGAGCAAAACTTGTTCCTATTATTCCACCATCTGTTGGACATGGATCTGATATCTATAAAGAATTAGGTACAGATAAAGTTTTAATTTATGCAAGATTTGACGATTCCACTAAGGATTTTCCAACTGATACTAAATTTTCTCAGATTGGAATAGTAAAAAATCCAACAACAGTTGGAACAGCAAATACTTATACTACTAATGAGTTTTCATCATTACAAGCACTTAAATTATCTACTATTACTGGTACTCCAACTATTGGTGAGAAAATAGTTCAAACTACTCAAACTAATCAAATAGCAGAGGGTTATATTGCTTCTTGGGATAAAAAGACTCAAGTACTGAAGTATTTTAGAGATAGATCTTTAAATTATACTACTACAAATGATCAAACTGATTATGCTGGTATTTCAACTTCTGGCAGAATATATGAGTTTGAATCAACTGCTAATGTTATATTGGGAGAAGTTTCTAATTTCTCTGCAAATATAGATACTGGATTTAGTGGTATTAGTACAAACCCAACTGGAACTAAGTTAATAAATTTAGGAACTACTTTTAAAAATGGGTTATCTGATTCTGAGATAAATAAAGGATCAGGGGATATTATTTACTTAGATAATAGACCATTGATTGCTCGAAATGAGCGTCAAAAAGAAGACGTTAAAATCATCCTGGAATTCTAAAGAAAATGCCACAAAAGACTAACTTAAATATAAGTCCTTATTATGATGATTTTGATAAGGCAGATAATTTTTATAAGGTTTTATTTAAACCAGGACATCCTGTTCAGGCTAGAGAATTAACAGGTCTGCAATCAATATTACAAAATCAATTAGAATCTTTTGGAAGTCATATCTTTAAAGAAGGATCTATGGTTATACCAGGATCTGTAACGTATGATAGTACATATTTTTCTGCTAAAGTAAATCCAGATCATCTTGGAATTGATATTACAGTATATCTTGATGCTTTAATTAATAATAATAACGGTAAAGGTACAAGAGTAAAGGGACAAAATTCACAAATAGTTGGAACTATCAAGAATTATATTCTACCTCCTAATGATGGTGTTGATGATATTACCATTTTTGTTAAATATACTGAATCTGGATCAACTGGAGAAAGTACCTCTTTCCCAAATGCTGAAATACTTTTATTAGAAGAGAATGTTACTTACGGAAATACAACTTTGGTTGCAGGTGAAACTGTATTAACATTATCAACAGAAGAAGCAACTTCGATAGGTTCTGCTGTAGGTGTTGATAATGGTGTTTATTTTGTAAGAGGAACCTTTGTAGATGTTGAAAAATCTCTTATTGTTCTTGATCCTTATTCAAATAAACCTTCTTATAGAGTAGGTTTTGATGTTATTGAAGAAGTTGTTAATGCTAATGATGATCCAACATTAAATGATAATGCAAAAGGATTTACTAATTATGCTGCACCAGGTGCTGATAGATTTAGAATAAGAGTTAAATTATCCAAAAAATCTCTTTTAGATTTTAATGATACTAATTTCGTAGAATTAATAAGAATACGTAAAGGTGAAATAAAGAAACTTCAAGATACATCAGTTTATTCTGAAATTAAAAAGTATTTTGCTAAAAGAACGTATGAAGAATCTGGTAATTATGCCGTAAAACCATTTAGAGTAAATATTCAAAATTCTTTGAATAATGAAATTGATTCTGCTGGACTATATCTTGATACTGAAAAAACTGACGAAGGTAATGATCCTTCAGAAGATACAATGTGTGTTAAGTTGTCTCCAGGTACAGCATATGTTAGAGGTTTTGATGTAAATTTACCAGGAACAACTGTTTTAGATATTGACAAACCAAGAGATACTAAAACCATAAAATCTTCTTCGGTTGGTTTCCAAATGGGAAGTTTACTTAAGATTAATAATATTGATGGATTTCCTTATATAAACATTGGAGATCCATCTGGTAGTGGAGAAAATGTTATAGGATTGTATAATGAAAGAAGATTATCTTCTTCTAACCCTGCAGATGGTCCTGGTGTTAAGGTAGGGCAAGCTAGAGTTTATTGGTTTGGTTTAGCAAATTCTCCATATACTGGTAGTTCTACTGTATGGGATTTATATCTATTTGATGTACAAACTTATACTTATCTTCAAATATCAAATCCAGGAACAATAGCAACTCAAATACCTCTGCATAGTAGAGTTAGAGGTGTAAGTAGTGGTGCGGTTGGTTATGTTTCTGGACATAATCCAAGTGAACTAATTTTATCCCAAACTACAGGTACTTTTGTTCAAGGTGAGTCGTTAAAAATTAACGAACAGAATACATCTTCACAATCAACAGTTATTACAGCAAAGTCTTATACTGTTGATGATATAAAATCAGTTCATCAAAAGTCATCTACATTAAATAACCAATTAGCAGTTAATTTTAATGCTGATGCAGTTTTGTATGATAGGATATTGCCCAATTTTTCGGGATTTGATCAATTAACAATTGAAGGTGTAGATTCTGCTACGTCTAAAGCAACTTGCCCAAGAAGAAGATTTTCAGGTAAAGTTGGAATAAGCACTGGTGCTATTGTAGGATTTTCAACTGGATTATCAAGTGATGATACTTATAATATAGTAGATGCTATAAGTGCAGATGGAAGTGAACTGACACTTAAACCAGTTGAAGTTGTTGAAGGTGTATGTGGAGGAAAACCACAATATTTACCTGCAGGTATAACAACTACATCAACATTTAGAATTAAAAGACCTGCTATTATTAATCTTAATAAGTCTGGATTATATACAAAACTTCCAAAGAAAAATATTTCTTCTGTTGATACATCAGATTCAAATATTATTATTTCAAAACAAGTTACAGGTAAGTTAACTTCTTCAAGTGGTACATTAGAACTATCTACTTCTGATGTATTAGATGTTTCTACTGGTATTTCAAGTGCATTTTTTGAACCTTATGATGATGAAAAATATTCATTAATGTATGCTACTGGTGCTATAGAAAAATTAAGTTCAAATCAAGTTAATGTTAAAAATAATGGTAATGATATTGAATTTATCGGATTAAATAATTCTACTGCGGTAATTTTAAATACAACTCTAAAGAAAATTGGATTAACTAGCAAATCTAAAGATTATGTAAGAAGTTCTCAATTAGAAGTATCAAAAACTGTTGGTGTTTCTACTAATGGTGGATTGGTTCAGAATAAGTATTATGGTTTAAGAGTAGAAGATGATAATATATCATTAAATGTTCCTGACGTTGTTAAGATTCATGCTGTTTATGAATCTAAGAATACTGTAGCACCAACTCTCGATAGATTGACATTTGTATCTGGACTTAGTTTAAATGAAAATTCAATTGTAGGTGAAAAGATTGTTGGAAATGATAGTAGAGCAATAGGACAAATTGTCAATAGAGTTGATGGGGAAAATATTGAATTTGTATATTTAAATGGAAATACCTTTACTGTTGGTGAGACAATTAACTTTAAAGAATCTAATATTGAATCTATTCTTCAAATTTATACTGCTGGTAATTACATCGATAAAACTAGTAATTACAGTCTTAATAAGGGTCATAAGAAACAATATTCTGATTATTCAAAATTGGTTAGAAACACTAATGGATCTGTACCATCTAAGAGATTATTAGTAATATTTGATTACTACAAAGTAGCAAGTGGAAATAATGGAGATTTATTTACAGTAAATTCATATACTAAAGAAAGATATACTTCTGATATACCATCAATAGGTGCTGATAGATCTTCTGATATATTAGATTTTAGACCAAGGGTAAGACCTTTTGATCCATCTACAACCACAGATAGATCTCCTTTTGCGTTTGAATCAAGATCATTTGAAACGAATACAAAATATTCAATAACTCCAAATGAAAGTTCTATTTTGGGATATACTTACTATCTTCCAAGAATTGATAAACTTGTTATTAATAAATTTGAACAAGTTAAACTTATCAAAGGAGTTTCTGCTGATAAGCCAGCACCACCAACAGAAATTGGTGATTCTATGGAGGTGGCTCAGATAAGTCTTCCACCTTATCTTTATAATCCTATTACTGATCCTAATATTAAATTATTTGATAATAGAAGATTTACCATGAGAGATATTGGTAAACTTGAAAAAAGGATTGATACTCTTGAAGTTATGACTTCTCTTACAGCACTTGAACTTGATACAAAAACATTACAAGTTACAGATGCTGATGGTATTGATAGATTTAAGAGTGGATTTGTAGTAAATGATTTTAAAGATAGAAGTTTTATAGATTTTAATGCTAATGGAAAGAAAACTGAAGATGGTTCTAGATGTGATGTTGACATAGTTAATAAAGAATTGATTAGTGCAGTTGATATGTGGTCAATTCCTGCTGAATTGGCACTTATGCCAAGTCTTGATGAAAGAATAGTAGATACTTCAGCGAATTATAAACTATTAGATGAAAATTGCCAAAAAACAGGTGATTTATTAACTTTAGCATATAGTGAAGTTGATTGGATTAAAAATACTCAAGCATCAAACGTTGAAAATATTAATCCATTTAATGTTATTGTTTATGTTGGTGGTATAATACTTGATCCAGCATCAGATAACTGGATAAGAACCATCTATGTTGATAAATGGAGAAGAGAATCTACTGGGGCAACATGGGTAGAATCATCTAATGTTGAGTCTGATACAACTGCATCTAAAACGGATATTGATGTAAATGCTGTTGAGGTTGAACCTGATGATAGTAGAGATTGGATAGGAAATCATATTGATACCACAACCACTAAAACTACAACCACTACAAGGACTATTGAAACAAGTTTCACTAATACATTAGAAGGTCCTTCTAAGGAATTTGATTATGTTGAAAGTATTAAGATTAGTGGTTTAACTGATCCATTTATGAGATCTAGAAACGTTGGATTTAACGCTAATGGATTAAAGGCACTTACTAAACATTACCAAAAATTGGATAGTGGAATACCTGATGTATTCCCTAAATTGATTGAAATTGAAATGCAATCTGGATCTTTCACTATAGGTGAAAATGCAAAGATTATGAAAAATGGTGTGCAGATTGGATATGTAAGAGTTAAAGCACCAGAACATAAGATTGGTGAATCTTGGGAATCTGTTCCTTTGATACGTTATAACGCTGGTCTCACAGAAACTACTGGTGATCAACCAGGTGGATCCGCAATGGCACTTCCACCAGAAATTAGTTCAGGTAGAAAAGTAGAAAAATATTCAGTAGATCCTTTTGATAGAACAAGACCAGCACCTTCTGTATCATATTCAGCAACTTCTAAACTGTTTAATATTGATATAGTTTCATTGGCAAATAATCCAAGTTACTATGGATATGTTGTTGATGGTGCTAATATTGTAGGTGAGCAAAGTGGTGCTAATGCTACTGTAACTGATGTTTCATTATATTCTGATAATTGGGGTGATATATTAGGAACATTCTTCTTTAGAGATGCTAATCAGTTCCCAATGCCACATAATTTATTCTATACTGGAACTAAAACCTTTAGGATAACTGCTACACCTCCTGGAACTGTTACTTTACCAGGAAGCACTGCTTATGCAAGTGATGCATCTGGAACTTATAGTGGAACAGGTAGTATTTTAACTCAGCAGACATCAACGGTTGGAGTTAGAATTCCACCTACACCTACACAGAAACCTAATTCCATAACACACCAAGTTTCTGTAAATCAAGAATCAGATACTGTGAGAGTTGAAGCTCCATATAGAGATCCTTTGGCACAGTCATTTGCTGTTGATGAGAGTGGAGCATTCTTAACATCATTTGATGTTTACTTTGCAAGTAAAGATCCTAATGCCAGAGTATTTGTAGAACTTAGGGATGTTGAACTAGGTACTCCAACAAGTTTCCTTGTACAAGATTATGCTCAAGTTGCATTAAATCCAAATGATATTCAAGTATCAGATGATGCATCTATAGCAACAAATATTAGATTCCCATCTCCTGTTTATTTGGAAGCAGGTAAGGAATATGCTATTGTATTCTTATCTCCTTCTTCAGACTTATATGAGATGTGGGTTTCTACAATGGGTCAGAAGACTATTAGAACTGCTAATTTACCTGATGTTGAGAGTGCTGTTGTTACGAAACAATATATTGGTGGTAGTTTATTTAAGTCACAAAACGGAACTATTTGGACTCCAAGTCAATATCAAGATTTAACCTTTACACTTTATAAGGCATCATTCGTTCCTTCAGGTACGGTTACCTTCTATAATAGTCCTATTGAACCAGGTAATGAAAATACTCAAACATTATCAAATAATCCAGTTAGAACTCATCCAAGAAAACTTAAAGTTTCCTTAAGTGGAACAGCAGCTTCTGCAACACTTCCTATAGGAAGAAAGGTAAGTACGGGTGCTATAGCAGATCCAGAAGATTCTAGTGTTACTGGAATTATTGAAAGAGTTGGTTCTGGATTAGATACTAATGCATCTCCAGCCGAAAGTGAACTTGAAATTATTGCAAGAGGAAATGACTATGCATTTACTAATACTAATAATGTACCACTTAAGGCAGTAACTGGTAATGGATCTGGAGTAACAGTATCTGTTAGTATTACTGATGGTATTATAGATGCAAATGGTTTAACTAATATTACAGCAGGTACTGGATATGTTGTAGGAGACATTCTTACTATTGATAATAGCAGTGCTCTTGTTACCAGTGGATATGGAGCAAGATTTGCTGTTGCTAAAATAAATTCTGCACTTGATACATTGTATCTAACAGATGTTCAGGGACAAGAATTTACAAATGGAGATCAATTAATTCATTATGGAGCATCTAATGATACCAGAACAGAAGTTGCTGGTACTACAATTGGTTCTAATGGTTCTCAAGTACTTAGTGATATTAATACAGGTAATGTATTAGAAATTACTCAACCTAATCATGCACATCATGGGATTAATAATGTTGTTAAGATACAAGATATTAAACCAGATTCTATTTTAACTCAAACTTCTTTAGAAATAACTGAATCTTCAACATCAGTATCTGTTGCTGACACTTCATGTTTTGTACAGTTTGCTGGTATTGTTACTGATAGAGGTCAAGCACTTATTGGTCAAGAAATTGTCGAATATGTATTGGATCATCAGAATAAATTAGCACTATCTTCCAGAGGTCTTGAGGATTCAACTGCTTCAGTACATGCAAAAGGATCAACTATTCAACCTTATCAAGTAAATGGATTCCCATTAGTTGGAATTAATAGTACAATAAATTTACCATCTAATACAATATTAAGAAATGCTTCAAATATTGATAATTATTTCTTAGAAATTGATAGAGGTACAAGTTCAAGATCATCAGGGAAAACTATGTTATGTTTTACTGATGAAAAAGGAGTTGGTGGAAACTCTGTAAAAATATCTCAAAATCATCAGTTTAGTTCTTTATCACCTAAATTTAATGCAATTACACCTGGAAATGGAACTCGTGCTTCTGCATCAATAAGAACTGTTAGTGGTACAAGTGCTGGTGGATCTGAAATATCATTTATAGATCAAGGATTTGAACCAACAATTTTAAATGAGACTACATTTTTCCCAACTCCAAGATTATGTTGTTCTAAAGCAAATGAATCAGAAAGGTTGACAAATCTTCCTAAGAATAAATCAATTGCTTTGAAAGTTGATATGTCTTCAACTGATAAGAATTTATCTCCTGTATTGGATATTAAGAATGCTATGTTTGAATTGGGTAGAAATAAGATCAATAATCCTATCGGTGTTGATAATTATGATACAGATAGTAGAACAAATGCTATACTTGATGATCCTCATGGATCTATGTTTATATCTAAGAGAGTTAATTTGGCACAACCAGCGACTTCAATTAGAGTGTTAGTTGCTGCTAATGTTAGATCAGAAGCAGATATAAGAGTATTCTATAGATTGTATAGTGCAGATTCTACAGAGGTTTCTCAATCATACAGACCATTCCCAGGATATACAAATTTAATTGATTTGGATGGTGATGGTTTTGGTGATGAGATTATAGATTCTTCTAAGAATGATGGTAGAGCAGATGCTAAAGTTGAATCCAATAATGTAGATGGTTTCTCAGAATATCAATTTACTGTAAATGATTTGGAACAATTCAGTGGATTTAATATTAAGATAGTAATGACTTCTACTAATGAATCTGCTCCAGTCAGATTGAAAGACTTTAGAGCAATTGCTTTAGCGTGAGGAATACTATTAATCCTCCAGTTAAATTTATTTTAGATCCATTTGGATCTGGAAAATTAGTTAAATTCTTTTTACCATTTGATTTTAGAACGGTTGAAGAAAAATTAAAACATTATCCTTTTAATCAGATATGATACCAGTTGAAGGTCATAAAAACCTGTTTCGTGATGAAAAAACAGGTGCTATATTAAATACTAATAATAAAGAATATTATAGTTACATTTCATCAAGAAATAAAAAAGTTGATCAAAAATTGGAATTGGATGAAATGAGAAAGGATATTGATGAAATAAAAATGCTCTTAAAGCAATTAGCTAATAATAAACCAATCTCATAAAATATAAATAAATATATAGATTCTGAATTGCTTACATAAATGGCAGATATAAAGGTCAGAGTAGGGCAACAAAATGCTGTTAAAGTTCTTTCTTCGCTTGCAGGAGCCCAAGGTCTTTCCTTAGCTGAACTCAGCGATGTCAACGCCTCGAACTTACTAAATGGCATGGTTTTGGTATATAACGGTGCAACCCAAAAATGGGACGCTACATTAACACTGACTCCAGGATCGGAGCAGAATTTAGACATCAATGGGGGAAATTTTTAAATGGCTAGTATAATTAGGATCAAACGATCCTCTGGAACTACTAAACCAGCCAGTCTAAATTGGGGTGAAATGGCCTATGTAACTGGCATAGGTAGTTACGGTGGTACAAATCAATATAAAGACAGAATATTTGTTGGTGATGATGGTAGTAATGTTTTCCCAGTAGGTGGACATTATTATACTTCAATGATGGAGCACGGTCCAGGTACAGTTGACGGTGTTCAAAATTCAAGAAATACTGATAGGGGTGTTGTTGCGGTTATGGGACCGTCAGCAAACACTGCATTAGGTGGTGCTGAATCACTTAAAGTTGATCAATGGAATATAGATAATATTAGAATAGATGGAAATACAGTATCTTCTACTAATTCTGATGGAGATATCATTTTAGATCCAGCAGGTGTTGGGCATATTAATATTCCAGATGACCAGTTTATGTCATTTGGTAGTGATAAGGATGCTAAGATTGAGTATAATGAAGATGGAGATGATAGATTAACATTTTCTGGTGCTGAAGTTATGTTCAACACCCCGTTGAATGTATCTACTGCATCATATTTTGGTAAGGTTAGAATAGAAGATAATATTATTTCAACTGTAAGTGGTGCTGGCGACAAACTGTTTATTGACCCATTTCCCGATGGATTAAGTAATCAGGGTGATGTCATTATTAAAGGTAACTTACAAGTTGATGGTACAACAACTGCTGTTAATTCAACTGCTGTTACGGTTAATGATCCAATATTTACTATTGGTGATGTTACAAGTGTAAGAACTGTAATGACTCCAGTAGCAACTGGTATTTCTACTATAAGACTTGATTCCATTATAGGTATTAATACTGGAGATACAATTACAGGTAGTAATTCTTTACCTAATAGTGGATTAACGACAACAACTGCTGTTGATATAGTAAATAAAATTATTACAATTGAAGGATCTACAACTGCAGGTATTACAACTACAACAGAATTAACAATTACACATGCTTACGATACTAATACTGATCGTGGTATAGCATTTAATTATAATACTGGTATTGGTACTGCAAATAATAAAACGGGTTTCTTTGGTTATGTAGATGCTGATACAAACCCTGCAAGTAATGCACCAGAAAGATCATGGACTTATGTTCCTGATGCAAGTACAGCAAGTAATACAGTAGCTGGTACAAGAGGATTCTTAGATATTAAAGGAATCTATTATCAGACTCCTGATTATAATACTCATGGTGTTGTATACTTTGATGAAAATGGTTTACAAACATCAACTAATGCAGCAGCATCTCCAGTAATAACATCTAAGCAGGTAATGACTGCTATTACTAAGAATACTCTTGCATTACCAAGTAATGTAACAGTAACTACTGGAGATATTATTAGACAAGATACTACTAATGCTTATGGCGTTGTTGAGTCTGGTGGAAGTACAACAGCATTATCTTTGATAGGTGTTGAAGGTACATTTACCGATACTTACAATATTAGAAGAGAAGGGCAAAATGGTTTTGTTGAAAATCTTGCTGTAGTACCTGATTCAGTTTCTGTGATATATACTAATAAGCCTCATTGGACTTCAACACTTGATGGGGGTACGTTCTAACCTTAAAGATTATGCAACAACAAAATAATGGTGACGTTGATGTTAATGTTCTTGTGAGTTTATATAATGGTAAATTGGCACAATCATTAAATCA
>Ga0163180_10001089_pt1 | contig 15549 bp, 5 predicted proteins | sample AtlANTMetagenome_2_FD_109647 | JGI IMG/M metagenome (GOLD analysis project Ga0163180, IMG submission 109647) | Marine eukaryotic phytoplankton communities from the Atlantic Ocean - Atlantic ANT 4 Metagenome | ecosystem: Environmental > Aquatic > Marine > Oceanic | place: North Atlantic Ocean...
CAACAAAATGAACAACAACAACCACAGAACGACCCCCCTGCTGGTACTCCTGGAGAAACCTCCGGCACGCCAAAATGTAAAAAAGTTTATTCTGTTGCCGGGGTGGCGATTGCACAACAAGAAGCACATGCTAACTTAGCCAATAATACAGATACGGGGTCTCGTACCACGAAACCAATCTGGGCATGGGGAAAACAAACAGGTACAGCACCATGTGTTAAATTTCAAGGAAAATGGATCACCGAAGATCTATTGACTCCACTTAAAGCAATGTTCGACGCTGCGGCAGCAGACGGAGTTAATTTAAGAATAACTAGTGCTTATAGGTCCCCTGTAGCACAAAGAAGCATAAGAAGAAGATATGTCAAGCGTGGAAAGCACGAAGAATATTTGGAGAATGGAAACAAAATTAAAGATACTTATAGTGGAAGAACATTTACTAAATGGGACAGTACAAATATAAATGATAACACATTTATAATGAAAGCACATTCAAGAAATTTTAATCCTCTAGCAGGTCGACCTGGTGGCGGAAGAGGTCATCAAGCGGGGGTCTGTGTTGATATAAGTACTGGATTAGGCAATACTAAGAAGAAATTAAAAAACATTGAAAATAAATCTCCTGCTTATTTTTGGCTAGCAAATAATTCTTACAAATTTGGTTTTGTTCGAACTGTGAAGTCTGAAAGATGGCATTACGCTTATATGGGAAGACCATGTACAAAACCAACATTAAGAATTCCTTTTGGTCATTGGAGTTGGGATGATACTTTAGAGGGATCTCCATTTGATCCAATTACCAAACAAGCTTTACGAGATTTAGGTCTGGATTAATGGAGAATATCTTATAAATGTTTCAAGTACCAGGAGTTAGGCTTTCATTTGAGAAAGAATTTCAAGAAAGACAGTTGTCAAAACAAGAATATCAGGACATCCGCCGGTCCATGGCTTCTGCTACAGCGGGTGGAATATCTGAAACTTTACCAGAGTTAGATAAAAAAACAAAAGAGTTAAGCCGGCAAGATTCTATAACAATTAATGCAACTAAAAAAGGCGTCGCCTGTAGATTCCACAACGATGACATACATCCTCATTACAACGAAGCTTCGGGAGAAACTGTTGTACAGGGAGAAAACAACAATTACATAGTTTTCGGAAGAGACAGACCTAGAGGGGTTATGAGTGGTTACGGCGGTAGAGGAGAGGCACAGTGTGGCATGATAGATATTGTCGTTGGTCGCCACGGAATATTCGGGGATACAACCAACGAAGAGGGTACTGAAATTTATTTAGACAGTTCGCCAGAACTCGATACAGCTAGAATTTATATTTCACAAAAAACTGATATTGATCAAAACTTTGGTATAACACAAGCAGATAATGTTAATTCAAGACATAGGTCTGCTGTTTTGTTAAAGGCAGATGACGTAAGAATGGTTGCTCGTGAGAACATAAAAATAGTAACAGGTGTCGATCGATGGAACTCTGTAGGTTTTCAGCCGATAAGTACAGGAGGAATTCATTTAATCGCTGGGAACAAAGGAGACAATCTACAGCCTTTGGTTTTAGGAGAAAATTTAGTAAGATGTCTTGAATCCATGATGGATGAAATTATAGACACTCAGAAATTATCTTTAAATTTAGCTCAGTGGGCGATTAAGACCACATCCTTTTTAATGGCACACACTCATGTATCGACAACGCCAGGTAGTCCGGTCACTCCATCTCTAGAAGTCGCAACGGGTGTTGCATCAGGAATTTTAGTTAATGATTTAGTGAAGGTAATTTCTGATACAATGATAAATCTCACAAACCAAACAATAGACAAAGTAAAATACTTAAAACCAACTCCTCCTCTGATAGAATTTGATAATATTTTAAGTAAGCACAATAAAACAAACTAAAGGATTTATAAATGTTATCTTCTGAGGAAATGAACGTAGTAAATATAAATCCATGGAGATATCAATCTCAAGGATTAGATGAACCCTTCCAAGCACCCAGGTCCCAACCAAGCATGGATGGCGATATTGATAGAGAGTATTATAACGAAGTTGTAAATCCTAGAAATTCTATAATAATTGATTACATACACTATTTTGTTTTAACTCAAGGGTTTTACCCAAAAATAGGACAACAACTTAGTGAAGAGGGTCCTCTTTCTGCTGAAGCTTGGACTGCCGCCGGGAATGAAGGAGAGGTTCCAGATTGGTATAGTACTGTAACAATTACGGATGCTTATGCCTATTCCGCTCTTTACCCTCAAAATGTATCGATAATATCTGACCCCGCAATAGCGGAAGCAACTGAGTCTAATCCAGACTCTTTATATCTGACTAAGACAGATAAGGATACCGCTAGGCAGATAGTTTTTAATTCTAATGTTGAAGATCAGCCGGCAACTACAAATACCACAAGACTCTCACAAGCCCCAGAAGGACAAAGAAACCTAGGGAAAGGAGAAGATTGGCTAGCCTTTCAAAGAAAAAAAATGGCTGATATTAGGTGTCGCTTAGAACTATTAGAGGAAAACGAAGAAAACGAAGACACGATAACAAGTATGCGTTCTAGAATTTCTGACATAGAAAGTATGATCGCTGAGTACGAAAGAAATAAAATTACAGACGCTGCTAAAAGATTGTCGTCGGTTAGAGGTAGGCTTAACCCTGAGTATGTAAGGGTATTACATAATTTATATATACAACCCACAGATGATCAATTAGAAGATGAATCTGGACCGCCACCAGCAGAACTCAGTCAAGTACTGGGTTCAGAAATTTATGATGATGTTAGTGGTGAAGGTTTATCAACCGTATCTCAAAGAATTAATTTGGAAATGGATTTGGTAGATTGGTGGAGAAATTTAGAACCCTCTGGGGTAGAAAACGCAGTATATTATAATCCTATAGACACAGACCCGACGTCAGACAGGCTCTTTGGTGCGGGTCATTATTATTACGTTCACAACACAGGCGTTTCTGATATAAGATCTTTCGATAGAGGACTTAGAGATCAGCCTGCGATAGAAGCAAATTTTCAAACTGCTTTAAGAAGCGGGATTGAAAAAATACTTCAAACAATAGGAAAAAAAACAGATCAAAACATTTCTTCTGTTTTAGCAGCGTCTTCTTTAGAGACAAGAAAAGATTCAAGACCCGGAACTCCGTGGCTTTATGCTGTTAAAATTCCAATCTCTTCGTTAGAAAATTTACCGTTAGCATCCTCAATAGGAAAATCAAGCATAGTTTCTGCTTACAAAGCGGCTGTTCGACAAAAAAGACTTAGCGATGCCGCTAGGCATAAAGTGTCTTATAAAATTTCTTCCTTGGAAGAAAGGATGACAATCACATCAAATGCTATAGCTAGATATAATACAAAAATAATCCTTTCTGGAGCAGTAGTAAAAGGAGTAAATTTTAGAAGAGAGTCGATAAGAATAAGAACAACCCCAGCATTGGTTGGTCGCCTCCTTACATTAAACGGACTAAGTGCGGCTGAAAGAGATTTTGATTCTTTTGAGATAATATTAGACCAAGAGTATCAGCCACTTGGATTTTTCTATAATGGATCCTTATATACAAAAGGTGTTGGAATTGGGGATTATTTTTATTTAACAGACGAAGAATTTGATAACATTCTAAGAGAGACCCCAGAACCAGATCCTTGCGATATATCAACCTCAACAGCCGTAACATCTAGAGGGGTTTATAATGTTTTCACAGGATTTTCTGCGGCTAGTTTTGGTTTTATCTTATATGGAAAAGAGATATATGAATTGGCTGCCTCTCAAAGAAATACTATGCCCTGGACAGAATTTGTAAATTCATATGTTGTTCCGCCACCTAAAATAATACCAGCCTCTATTGATAACATAAACTTCGAAAACCTTCAAGACTTTTTGAATGCTTTAGACGAAAACCCTCAAAAAACACCCGAGGAAATTTTTGAGTTAAATAATAATCTAACTTTTGGTCCTCCAAATTTTGGAACATCGCCCGCCGCTATTCTTGCAAATAGTGCAAAATTATCTCTGAATGGAATTGGGGACTCTTTATTAGAATGCGAACAAATACCAGTCTATGCACAACAGATCGCCGGATATATAGTTGGAACAATACGTCAGAATCCAACTGCTTTTTATCAAATTCCGCCAGAAAAACTTTTAGCATTTGCGTTTAGAATAGCGTTAAACGAAGTTCATAAAAGAATACAAGAGTGGATTACAGATCAAATAAGAGAACAAAGAGAAGTTTGCCCTGAAGCTATGGAAAATTTTACTCCATCAACTGCCGCAAAACTACAAGAACTTACACAAGCTGCTATTTCATCAGGTGGGGTTATTAGACCCCAGGCGCTTTTAAATTTATCTACTAGAATTGTTGAAGAGCAATTACAATGTTTGATTGGAGGCGTTGGTGCTAATATTTTATTAGCCATTCAAAACCAGCCTTCTGGACCATGGAAGCAAGGATTATTAAATGGGTATTCAATAACAAGAAGTGCGCTACCAAGAATTACTTTAAAGAAAATTTCATCCCCAGGTGATTTTCTAAAAGTTTTTGCAAAAAAAATAATAGATCTTTTAGTGGCTGCCTTGGTACAGTGGATCATAGTTGAAATAGCATCAACAGTTCAGAGGGCTATAGGTTGTAAAGATCCTGTAAATACGGATAGGTTTGAAGATGCATTAACGGACGAAAACCTAGGAGATCTTTACGCTGCTTTTTATGGAGAAGCAGATTTAAATTTTATTCTTGAAAGTTCCGGTATAAATGATTATGTGGCAATTATAAAAGACCACATTAAGAACGAAGATGAGTCTTTACCAACCCAAGAACAGGCAAGAGAATTTCATGATGATATTTCTAAAATGACAACTGCAAGAGAATTAACCGGTCTGTTAAAAGGAATTTATTCCCCAGAAGATAGATTGATTTTAGAAATTCATGGAATGGTATATACAAAACATAATGGAAGTTTGACAGGACAGTCCCTAGAAAAAAATGATACAATCTATTCTACACTTAATATTAATCCGACAAATATAGTAGCATACCTACAGGCGTTAGGACAAAACATACCAGAAGCAGAAATACAAAAAGCATTCCAACCCCATCGTCCGGTTGTTGATTCTGAGTGTGTTCCTGCTGGTCAAGAAAGTTATGAAAGACTAAGGGTAGCAGGATTTACGGCAGAAGAAATAACAGAACAAATTAATGAAAATATGTGTTCCGCTCTACAATCTTTGGACAGGTTCTGTGAAAGAAATAACCCTGATAGCCTCCAACAATCTTATGATAATTTCATCAGAGAAACAATTATAGAAAACACACCTTCGGTAATAAGAAAATTTTTGGAAGAGTTATTAGCTTTAAAAGATGAAGGTAGGAAAATAGCTTCACGAATAGTTACAAACCAAGTTGATTTCGACCCGCCAGGGCTTATTGACATAACAAATGAACTTGATGCTGACGGTCAGATAGGAAACCCAGAAACTAGAAATTTTAAACAATTCGGACTTGATTACCAAGTTGAAAATGATAGGTTTGTTATTGGATCGTTAAGTTTAGAGGTTTCTGAAGCCGGCTCAGTTACTATAAAAAATACAGAGACAAATAAAGTTTTAGTCTCTCTAACAGAAGATAATAATGCTAGGTTTAAAAATATCTTAAGACCTGCTGGAAGAGCAGAACAAGGACAAAAGCAGCTTTATAAAGTCCCAACGGAGATACTTGCTTTACTTCCAAAAAATAGTCCGCCACTTAGAACTATAGCTAAAGATACCGATCAGGCTAGAATTTATATGGCTCCGGGATTAAAATTAAGAGCACAATATTTTCAACATCAAACTGGCGACGCTGGACCAACATTTAACAATGTTAGCAATACAGCTTCCATTTCTGACTTTATTACTGCTTATTACAGATCAGAAGTAGGGAGACAAAGAAAAGAAATTGTTCAAGAAAAAATATTGGAAGCATTGATGGTACCAAATCAAGAAGATCCGTGTTTTGGGTCTGATATAAGAGCGAGAGGGGAAACTGCTTTAGAGGCGATAAGGGTTAGAATTGTTAATTATCTTTTAAATATAGCTCCACTTTTTAACCGCTACGCTTTAGGTAGTCCAATGAGTAAGGTAATTGTTTCTGATTACTTATTTAATGAAATGATAAAAGAGTTTGAACAAAAAGGGATGCTAAGAAACATTCTTGCATCTTGTACAGATATTTCTAAAGTTTTTAGAGAATTTGACGATATAAAAAATATGCCAAGCGAAATGAATCAATTAAAAGCGATAGTATATCGCCTTTATTCTGAGACGTTACGAAAGTTGTCTGTAACAACTCCACTTGGCATGACTAATACACTTCAACAATCTACTTTATCCAGCTTGCGGCGAGAAACAGATGATAATGGAGATGAAATACTTTCAACTTCACAATTTGATCGGTATTCATCTTATGTCCCAGCGGTGAGGAACCCTGTCGACTCATCACTTTTATTTTCTATATTAATACATTTAGGATCTTTTTATACCCTTAGACAGGAACTGGACGAATCTGGGTTCGCTGTGCCCCATGGTTATAGTTCTGGGCGAGATAAATTTTTTGAACAAGCAAACAGTGTCTTACAATATTTTCTCCCTATTGACGCCATTATAGCACTTCAAACAATATTTTTGGATAGATTTTATAACCACTTAGATCTTGTACCAGAGTTTGAATTTTATAAAGATCAAAGAATAAAATTAGCGGACGATGCGTTTAAGAGCGCATATGATCCACAATATTTCCCAGTGTTATCACCAAGATTCTCTCAATTCCCAAGAATAATTGGTAATACCGAATACTTTAGAAGATCTGATATTCTCGAAGCAATAAAATATAACATTATTATGGCAAGTAAATTACTCTCACGCCACCAAACAACCTTCGGTTTAGTAAATCGCCCAGCCACGGTTAGAATAGAAGAAAGGGAGATGGCTTGGTTTAGAAGTGAATTACAAGATGGAGTTATGGCAAATAATGTCTTGGAAGGTTATGCAACAGGGTATTATGAAGATATTCTTGCCGCCGGTAACCCTTACTATGAAGAAGAAGTTGCTCAACGTGCCAGAGACAAAGCATTCCCTTACACGGGTCACGCCGAAAAGTTCGTTGGAGACACCGACAAGTTCCGTTACACAGCAACTTTATTAGCTCTTGGTGACAGAAGGGCTTCACGTCTTGATGGCATCGAAGGCAGACCCGGATTAGCTGCATTTGAGCCGGGTGAATTATTAGAGGGTGCTGAACTTCCAAGTATCCAAGGGAACATAGAGACTCTATGGAACAAGGTTCTAGCCAACCGCTACGGCGATGCCGGAGTGAGAGACTCTTTTGGTTTTGTTTTGCTGAAATATGTAACTGCTTTCGTCCGCCCTGGAACAGAGGCTCAAAGATCGGTCCAACACTATTATGATTATTATAGATTGACCAACGACCATGAAAGAAAAGATAAAGTTTGGTCATTTTACAGAGAAGCAACCCGTGGAGCCCGACGACCGGAACCAATGTGGAGTTACTGGCAAGGAATTATGGATCGCACCGCCACGAGGGGAGATGCGAAGGCTGACGAATCTATACGACTAATGAATACAATAGAAGGAAATTTCACTACTTTATCCGCCCGCCTAGAAAGAGTCAGAAATGCAGTTGTTGCTGCGAATATCTTAGAGCAAGGCTTTTCCGCAGATGTTGAAATATTGGAAAGACCAAGTGTAAGGACAGAATTGCAAACATATACAGCCACAAGACATACTGCTACTTTAACGAATATGGGCAACCAGCCTAAATATCCTGTTTTGCGCTTTGACCAAAATTCAGGTCGCCGCAGGCAGTATTTAAAAAAATCAACAAGGTATAGATTAAGATCTTTCAATCAAGACATGCAGGAAGTTTTTAGTCTTATTGAAGATTCTTTATCTAGTGTAGAAGAACTAGTTGATGCCTATATAGCTACAGAGGAATAAACTATGGCAAAAGAAGGATTATCTGTAAGACTTCCTTTAGGATACGATAAGATTGATGGACCATATCAACTCAATAAAGGGCTGAATGATGTAATACAGCAAAATTTAAAAATGGTTATTTTGACGGAACCCGGCGAAAGATGCATGGATATGGACTTTGGCGTCGGACTAAAAAGATTACTATTCGAACCAGTACATCCTACAACATATGAAAGAATAAAAAGAAGAATAAGAGAGCAAGTTCAAAAGTATATTTCCTATGTAGAAATTACAGATATTATTATCGGATCTTCGGGACCAATAGTTCAAGTTTCAATCAGATATAAATTAGGCGACTTTGAAGAAGAAAGTGTTCTGAACATATCTCAAGTAATCGACTAATTAAAATAAGTGGGAACATAGAATATGGTTAAAAAGAAAATAGTCTCATATACAGACGGTGACTTCCAGTCAATTAAAAATTCTTTAGTGGAATATTCCAAAAGATATTACCCTGACACATACAAAGACTTTAACCAGGCTTCTTTTGGTTCTTTGATGACCGACATGATTGCTTATATCGGTGACCAATTATCTTTTTATATGGATTACCAAACCAATGAATCTTTTTTGGATTCTGCCTTGGAACACAGGAATGTAATAAGATTAGCAAAACAATTAGGCTACAGACACCCAGGCGCTGCCGCAGCATCAGGCGTTGTCTCTTTATACATTTTAGTTCCTGCAAAATCGTTAGGTTTGGGTCCAGACCCTCTTTATATGCCTGTTTTAGAAAGAGGAACGCTTCTTACTTCAACCTCTGGGGCGAGCTTTACTTTGGTAGAGTCTGTTGATTTTTCTCACCCAAATAACGAGGTTGTAGTTGCGAGAGTTGATAGCTCAACAGGAACTCCAACATACTTTGCTATAAAGGCTTTTGGTAAAGTTGTCTCGGGGGAATTATCCCAAGAAATAATATCAGTTGGTGATTATAAAAGGTTTAGAAAAGTTACAATGGCAGCCATTGGAGTTTCAGAAATATTATCGGTAACTGATTCAAGTGGTAACGAATATTTTGAAGTAGAACATCTTTCTCAAGATGTTATATACGATCAGGTTCCAAACTATGATTCAACAAAAGATGTGACGCCTTATATTCTTCGTGCTCGTCTCGTACCGAGAAGATATACAGTAGAATTTGACCAGTTCCATGGCGTCTCATTAACTTTTGGAGCAGGAAGCTCAGAAAACTTGACAGACGATGTTTTTACTGATCCAGCTAATGTTGTATTAGATATGCATGGTAAGAACTACATTTCTAATACAACTTACGACCCAACTGTTTTAACAAAGACAGACTCTTTAGGGGTGGCACCTATCAACACTTCTCTTACAGTGGTCTATCGCTCTAACGTAATTGGAGATGTTAATATTGCAGCGGGAGGATTGACTACTGTTGTTGAGCCAAGTTTCTTTTTTGAAAATAGAGCCTCTCTTGAAGGTTCTGAGGTTGCTTTTGTTAGAAATTCCCTAGAAGTAATAAACGAAGACCCTATTACTGGTGGTGTTCGTGCATCCTCCATAGAGGAAATAAGAAACCAGGGAATGTCGACATACGCATCGCAAAACAGAGCAGTTACAAAGCAAGATTACGAAAACTTAACATATAGAATGCCAGGACGATTTGGTAAAATAGCTCGAACAAGTGTTGTTCAAGATAAAGATTCGATGAAACGGAATATAAATATGTACGTTTTAGGGCAAGACAAGAACGGTAATTTTGCAACAGCCAATATGACAACAAAAGAAAATTTAAAAGTTTGGATTAATAACTATAAAATGATCAACGATACCGTAGATATTTTAGATGCAAAAGTTGTTAATATAGGAATAGAATTTGAGGTTGTTGCAGATTTAACATCTAATAAATATTCTGTATTAACTTCCTGTATCTCAGAATTAAGCTCCGAACTCAAAGTTCCGTTTAATATCGGAGAATCATTATATCTTGCGCAGATATACAAGATTTTGAATGCAGTCCCTGGTGTCGTAGATACTACAAAGGTAAAATTTGTTTTAAAGACTGGCAGTAAATATAGTTTAGCTTCATATGACGTAGATGCACATATATCCCCAGATGGAAGATATCTTATGGCGGAAGAAGATGTTATGTTTGAAATTCGATTTCCGTCAAGTGATTTTGTTGGAGTTGTTAAATAATGGGAATTAAGAGATATTTTGCTATAGCAGACACAACAATTACCAATGCCTTCGAAAGAAACCTTATTACCCGAGGAACTGGATCAAACATGGGGGCAGCGGATGTTTTAGAAACTTTTGTTATTCATGGACAGACCACCGCATCTATTAACGCCGCCAATGCGGAAGAAGCCAGAATATTAATAACATTTCCAACGAACAATATCTCAAGTGATAAAAGCTCAGGAGTTATTCCTTCCAGTAGTGTAAAATATATTTTTAAAATGTATAATGCCCCTCATGCGGACACTTTGCCAAGAAATTATACTTTAGATATAAAAGCTATTTCCAAAGCTTGGACAGAGGGCACCGGCTTGGATATGAATCAATATACTGATATGGGGACATGCAATTGGATTTCAGCATCAAGCACCGCCGGCTGGGAAAACCAAGGAGGAGATGTTCATGATACACCATCCTACACTTTTGAGTTTGATTCAGGAGAGGAAGATGTTGAAGTTGATATAACAACATTAGTAGATGAGTGGGTAAATAACACAAAAGAAAATTATGGTCTCTTGGTAAAACATGTTGATACTGCCATTAGCGGTAACAACGGAACTTTATTTACAAAAAAGTTTTTTGGTCGTGGGACACAATATTTTAATTATCAACCTGTGATAGAAGCAAGGTGGGATTCATCAAGAAAAGACAACAGAGCAAATTTCTTTTTAAGCAGTTCTCTTATGTCTGAAGATGACAATATAAACACTTTGTATTTTTACAATAGAATCAGAGGACAATTAAAGAACATTCCGGCTGTTGGGGATGGAGCTATTTATGTCAATGTTTATAACTCAATTGATTCATCGGGTAACCCCGAAGGTGAGCCAATTGAAATTACCAATAAATCACCGGACGCTACCCCCTTAGATACGGTTGTAACAGGTGGGCTACTTGTAGAAAACGGAATAGCAGTCACGGGAGTCTATACCGCCTCGTTTGCTTGCGCTACTACATCATCAATTTTATATGATGTTTGGTTTATGGATGATACCTACCACACCGGTTCATTCACACCTAAATCAGCAGTCGGATCATCATTTGACGAAACAGAAGAATACATCACAAAAATAATAAATCTAAAATCTTCTTACACAAACAAGGAAAAACCAAGACTTAGATTATTTACGAGACCAAAAAATTGGAACCCTAATGTATATTCGAAAGTCGTCGCAGAAAGAAAACCAGAAATTGTAGAAGACGCATATTATAAAGTTTATCGTCTAACAGACAGATTATCTGTAATTCCTTACGGTACTGGATCTGTAAATTTATCCCAAGAACACACCCGAGTATCATATGATGCATCGGGAAGTTATTTTGATCTTGATATGTCTTTGTTAGAAGAAGATTATGGTTACGCAATCAAAGTCGCCTATTATCTTCAGGGCGAATATAAAGAACAAAAAGAGACATTTAAATTTAGAATAGAGAGAAGTTGAGAGTGGTTTAATATATGAGTATTAAAAGGTTATTCGATCAGCAAGATAAAAAGCTTCAGCCAACTAAAAAAGCATCTTCAGAAACTCTAAGTCATGGGGTAGAAACAGCTACTCACTTAGAAAAAGTTTACAAAAAAAAGCGCAGACTTCTACCAGCACTAGATTACCTGAAACCAGAAGAGTATGTCAAATTTGGTTCTGCCGAAGAGTATTATACAAAAGCGTTCGAACATATTGCGGGAAATTATCCTTACGATGGATCGGCGGAAGAAAAGTTAGATTTTGAACTTAATTTAAATCTTTTAGAAAAACATGTGTTTGATAATTCTTACCCTAAAACAACTGGGTATATCGTCTTGGGAAAAAACTATGGCACAGCCACAGCAGAAAGTCCAGACACCGGATACCACTCAGCATCTGAAGAGTATATCCGATTTTATGGTGGGGCTTCTATCGGCTCGATATATGACGAGGAACTTGGTAGATCAACTAATTTAGATTTTGGTGGTCCGAGTGGATCTACCTTTGAATTTTGGTTTAAGAAAGAGGCACACGCAAGTGGCAACCCAGCAACTTCTCCAAATGAAGTTATTTTTGATATAACAAATAACCAAAGTGGAGATGAAGAATCTAGATTTAGGGTAGAAATATTTTCTGGGTCAAATGATAGTTTTAAAATAACTTGCAGATCGGGATCAGCGGGGGTAACAACAGCCTCATTAAATTTAGCTGACGGTACTTTGATATCTGATAACTCTTGGCATCATTACGCAATCACAGCAGCAAGCGGCGCTTCAGGTCTTACGTTTCGTTTGTATAGGGATGGCACATGTTCAACCGGAGAGATTGTTACTGGTTCAAATATAAATAGATGTTATGGTGTTCTTGGAAGCATCGGTGCATTAGTGGCGGACGAAACAGTTTATGCAATGTCGGGCGAAGATGCCAGTGCAGAAACAGCAATTGCCTCTGCAAGTTATGGAAAGCTTTCCGCATCTTTAGACGAGATTAGATATTGGAAAGAAGTAAGAACCCCTGAAGAAATTGGAAGGTATTGGATTTCTAATGTTGATGGCGCAACTAATAGTTCAAGCCTCGGGTCATCTCTTGGAATTTATTATAGATTCAACGAAGGAATAACTGAAGTAAATTCAAAAGATAGAATTATTTTAGATTATTCTGGTAGAGCAGCAAACGGAGTTTGGGAAGGTTACGACGGAGAAAGTCGTTTTACTGGGTCAGCAATAACCGAAAAAAACCTAGGCTTTTCTGAACCAACCACTCCCATAATTTATGTTGATCACCCAACTTATACATCAGAAAAACAAAGATATGTTTCTAGTGGTTCGCAGTATGACTTTAGTAATTATAATAGCTTAATGAATTCATTGCCGAGTTGGATTCTAGAAGAAGACGAGAAAAAAGGCAATCACTTAAAGCAATTGACGCAAATCATGGCGAGCCAGCTTGATACGCTTCATGCTCAAATATCTCACTTAACCAAAATTAAAGATCAATCTTATAATTCTGGAAGTAATTCAATATATGCCTATAACGAAAAGTTGTTGGAATCTTTAGGATTTTCTACGATTGAGTTATTTGAGGATTCTGGTCTTCTTACAAAAGCTTTAAACCGAAGCGAAGATAGGCTTTTTGATAAAGATTTATCCGATATTAAAAATATAATATTTAGAAACATTTATAACAACTTAACTTATATCTATAAAGCAAAAGGCACAGAAAAATCTTTTAGAAATTTGTTGCGCTGTTATGGTGTTGATGATAACATATTTTCCATCAACGCTTATTCTGACAATACGAAATATAAGTTAGAAGATCGATATCGACCAGGGGCAAGTAACAAAAGATACCTTGACTTTTCAGGACTAAGAAGAGAAGAGGACAATGCAGCAACCGTTTATCAATATTATGACAGTGACAACCCTAGTTCATATGGTTTGATAACTGGCTCAACTCAATTAGAAGACTACGCTTTTACTGTTGAAGCAAGTTTTATTTTCCCCAAAAAACCAGATATTAACAGTTTAGATTATCGAGCCATTTCATCTGTCTCGGCTTCTTTATTTGGATTCCATACACCACTCGATGAAAGTCCAGATTCAACAACTATGACTTGGGCAGCCGCAAGTGGCGACTATGGATTACAGGTTTATGCTAAGAGAGTCATCGAGGGTTATCAAGATAATGATACAACGGGCGCTTCTAAGAATGTAAGATTTTTAGTAGTGGATCGTGCAGGCGATGTTTTATGTACAAGCGACGTATGCGAAAATGTTTATGACAACACAAAGTGGAATTTCGCTTTAAGCGTTAGACCTAATGGATACCCATTTGCAAAAGAATTCAATAGCTACATTGTTGAACTTTATGGATCGCAATATGATTTAGGAATTAAGAAAAAATCCTTTACGGTACAATCTGAGTTAGCATATGATACTGGACGAGCAACCTTAGCCTCGGCAAAAAGGCTTTATGCAGGAGCCCACAGAACAAACTTCACAGGTGGAATATTATTCGAAACAGATGTGCGTCTCGGAGGAGTTAGGTACTGGCAAACTTACTTACCTCAAGATACAGTAGATTATCACTCAAGATGTGTGGAAAGTTTTGGAACACAACACCCATCAAGAAATGAGTACCTGTTCCCAGCATCGGCATCTCACCATGTTCCTTCGGTAGAAACCCTAGCTTTAAACTGGGACTTTGAAACTGTAACAGGATCGGATGCTTCTGGTCAGTTTATTGTTACAGATTATTCTTCTGGATCCTTGAACGACGATTATCAAAATAACTATACCTTCACTGAGCTTGACAATGTTATTAGAAGACAACATCCAGGACGTGGAGATTTCTTTAAGGCTGACGATAAACCAGCCAGAAAAGAATATGTTTATACTGAAAAGATGCAATTGCCGGAACAAGTTATTAGTTCCGATATGACTAATATTTTATTGCAGGATGACAATACCTTTACTATAGATACAAGACCTGTCAATTATATCTTTACAGTAGAAAAAAGCATGTATGATAGCATCTCCAAAAGAATGTTAGAATTTTTTGGATCAATACAGGAATTTAATAATCTGATAGGGGAGCCTGTTAATCGCTACAGGCATGAGTACAAAGACCTAGGAAAACTAAGAGAAATCTTTTTTAGAAGGGTAGGAAACACACCAGATCTCGATAAGTATGTTAATTACTATAGATGGCTAGACACTGCTGTTTCGGATGCAATTAAACAGATTTTCCCCCTCTCTGCTGGTATGCCCGATGCAGCAAGGACCATGGTCGAAAGTCATGTTCTTGAGAGAAATAAATACGCATATAAATATCAAAACTTAAAAAGTAGAACTCCTGTTATCGAAGGAGTCGCCGCAGCCACAGGTAGATGGCAGTGGAAATTTGGTCATGCACCTTTGGGAGACGATGCGAGAGATCAAAGAAGAAATACTTTATGGTGGGCAGAGAGAGCAGAAAGAGGTCGAGATGTTCTCGCAGAAGCCTCAGAAGAAGCTAATCATCCTGTCGAAGTTCTCGATACAAGGATGATGATTCACTCTTCAACCTTAACCCAACATAATCGGGATCAAAGATCTGTAGCAAATTTTAGGGGAGAAACAGATTTTGGTGCTGGGAATTCTCAACCAAAAAGAAAAACACTTTCCAGCAAGCAATCTGTCTTCGACCAGTTTGAATTAAGTGAAACATCGAAAGATAACGAAGATCTGATTTATAAGAAAAAGTTTAATTTCACAGCGAATATAGATGGAGAGGCTTTTGTTGGACGACAAGTTGCACCTTTCGCAGCTTATAGTTCTAGTGTTGATAATACAG
>Ga0163180_10001091_pt1 | contig 15536 bp, 9 predicted proteins | sample AtlANTMetagenome_2_FD_109647 | JGI IMG/M metagenome (GOLD analysis project Ga0163180, IMG submission 109647) | Marine eukaryotic phytoplankton communities from the Atlantic Ocean - Atlantic ANT 4 Metagenome | ecosystem: Environmental > Aquatic > Marine > Oceanic | place: North Atlantic Ocean...
CCGCTCGGCCAGTGCTCGTGGACCCAGGCCGCCCATCGCCGCCACGCGAGCCGCCCCTGGTGACACTCCCACTCGGCTGGCCGAACAACCGCTTGAACATGATGATGGCAAAAGCGCTTTTTTGGGGGAATTTTGTGAGGCGTTTTGTACCAGGCGTTGACACAAAAAAGGATGGGGGGGGGTTGCCCTCGAAAATAAATTGTAGAGGGACGAAGACGCGCGCGCGGACGAAGAAAACGAGTTGGTGTGAGAACGTGTTCTTCAGATGGGTACGACGACGAGTAGGAAAACGTGATGATACGTATTATTTTTATTCGTCGTCGCCGAGTATATCGAAGACGTTTTTCGCTTTCGTCTTGGCGTCGGTGGCGTCGCCCGGTTGTTTCGACGCCGCTTGGTCGTGTACTTTCTTTTCGCCGGAGGTCGTCTTTTTGGACGGCGCGTCGACGGAGATGAACCCATCGGCGTCCGGGACGTTGGCCACTTTCTTTTCCGCCGCGTGTTTTTTGCCGTCAGAAGAGGCGGGTTTTGAATCCTTACGAGAAGGTCGAGCGTTGAGCCTGAGTTTTCGCAAGTCTTCGTAGAGCTCGTCGATTTCCGCGGTGCGTTCATCCGTGGCGGCGTCGCCTTCATTTTCTTTCTTGAGCAACGCAATTTTGTCTTTCAACTCTTGCTCTTCTTTAGAGATTTGGCGAGCATTGCCTCCACCGCCTCTACTTGTACCGCTGTCTTTCTTCGTTTCACCTAACTCTGCTACGACACGTTTCTTTTCTGCCAGTTTCGCTTCTTCTATACGCTTGTCTTCTTCTAACCAATCTTTGCCTGAAGCTTTCAATGCCTCTTCTCTCGGTCTCGCGCCTCCAAAGAGAGAACTTCTGGACTCCGAAGTCGATTCTCCGACTGGCGTTTCGCGTTTCTTCAACTGTAACTTCGGCCGGTTGGCGAGTTCTTCTGCGGTGGCTTCTCGCAACTCCTCCTCTTTCCGCGGTTCTCTGCGTTCTCTGCGTTCGTATTCGCCCGATTTACGACGCTCGGGAATCGGCGCTCTCGGCGCGTCTTCGACGTATTTGACATCCACCGGTTTTGCATTGCCAAAGAGACTTGATGAACCCGCGGATACTTCGGCTTTCTTATCGGCATCTTCCGATCGTTTTTGCAAATTCAATCGTGGACGCTCGCGAACCGGTTCATATCGATCGTCTTCTCTCAAGCTCGTTCGTTTAGACCAATCGCCAGTGTCCGCGCGACTCGGCCCACGAGGTTCGCGATCGCCTCGATCGTCGTATCGGCGATCTGGGCCATCACGGTCTCTAAAGCCGCCTCGCCTTTCCTCTCTTTCCGGCAACGCCGTTCTCTTCGACCAATCTCCGGTATCCGCGCGACTCGGTTCCGGCTCGCGTCTTCGTTCTCTCCCATCCTCGTCAAAGTCGCGATCGTCGTCTCTTCGTCCTCGATAATTATCTCTTCGATCGTACCTGTCTCCTTCTCTGTCCCCGTATCGATTCTCTCTGTCCCCGTATCGATCGCCTCGATCGCCTCTCCTATCGTACCTCTCGCCTCTTCGCGAATCGTATCTGTCTTCATCTCGATCTCTTCCTCCACCTCCGATGCCTCTGTCCCCACCGTACTCGCGGAACGCCCCGCCCAACTCACCCGCTCGGCGCCCCCCGTGTTCCTCCTCCTCTCGTCGGTCTCGATTCGGTGCCGTCGGCAACGCGTACGCGTCCATACCTCCTCCTCCTCCTCCTCCTGGTCCTCTGTAGAATCCATCGCCCCCATGGTCCATTGGTGCCGCCACGGAGCTCGAGATCCCCGAAAACTCCGCCAGGGACAGTTTCGTGCCTTTCTTCTTCTTCCCTCCTCCTCCTCCTCCTCCTCCGGTCGTTTGGGTCGTCTTTGGTTGCTGTGGTTGTGTCGAAGTCGGTTTCAAAGCGGCGCTTGGCGGCGGGTCGCCTAAACCCGGGAAATCCAATCCATTCTCGCCGTCGTCGTCGTCCCACGAGGCCGCCGGTGTTTTTGTCGCCGCCGCCGCGCCCCCCCACGCCGACATGATGATGATGTCTTCTTCTTCTTCTTCTTCTTCTTCTTCTTCTTCTTCTTCTTCTTCTTCGAGTTGTATTCGCGTTAAGAAACGTGTTGTGCTCAGTCAAAAAGCGGTGCACGCAGTCAATATGAAGAAGAAGATAAAGCGATGATGATGTATTTAAAAGTGGGTCTTTTTTTTAATTAAAAAAGAGAGCGATTTTTACACACAAAAAATTGGACAGACAACACCACCACCACCAATGGTACCATGGTACTACCGTTTGCGTTTCGGCTTTTATGAGTATGAGTAAGTATCATCTGCTTTCGCGGGGCGGCCCGGAGGAGGAGGGGTTTTGACCATGACCACCACCGAAAAAGAAGGCTCCAAACGACGACGACGACGGCGACGCGGGTCCTCCGCCGCTTCCGTCTCTCGGGGTGCCTTCGACGTGTCGTTTCTTCTTATCCTTTCGAAAGTCTCGAAGCGCCTTCTCGGACTCGGATTTTAAGACTTTTTCGCGTTCGTCGAACGGTAACGTTTCTAAGGCCAACGCGGATTCGATGATATCTCGAGGTTCGATCTCGTGCGGGTCGCAGTTGTCGAAGATTAAGGAGCCGATGCATTTGATTTTTCGAGCGGTGGCGTCCGAGGAGGGGTGGCCGCGGCGGTCTTCTTCCTCGTCTTCTTCGTGTTCGTCTTCATCTTCGTCATCTTCGGAGTCGTTGGCGGACGAACGCTGGCTGCTTCGGCGCGCGGCACCGCCAGGAACAAACCGTTCGAGAAATTCGCCGACGATTGGACTTCCTGGACCAGTTTCGTTTCCATCCGAGTGTTCGCTTCCGCCTCGACCGCGCGATCGCGAGCGACTCTTCGGGCGCTTTTCGCCGTTCCTTTGAGACGAACCATTCGCAAGGCGCGATTTGTGTTGAATGTCCGAAGAGTAGCTGCTCCCAATCGCAGACGTTGCTTCGGAATGCTTGCGAGCGAGCATGTGTTCGAACGAACCTCGACTGCAATAATTGAGCGTGTTCCAGGATGGCACGCGTCCTCGAGTGGCGACGTTTCGTCGATCCATTTTCTTCTCTCTCAATTCCCGGACGCACTCGTCCAAAGTGTGCTCGATGCCGCAAGCGTTTTCAATCGCACCGAGTTTTGGCCACGTTTCGCGTTCGCCTAAAGTAGCCGTGTCAAATAAGTGTTCTCTCGTCGGGTTGGATTGAATCATTCTCAAGTGTCTCCATCCGTACGCCATGACGACGGTCACGTCGCCTTCCCACGTTTGGCCGAACAGTTTCGCGACGTCCAAAACGTCCGCACCTGGGAAGAACTCGAGGAATTGTTGACACCGGTGTTTCCACTCAGACTCGATAAAATCAGCAATCCACGAAAACGTCGGATGTAAAGAGGCAAACCACCTTTTGATTCTCAAAATGGGCACGATGTGCGGATTCGTTTGACTGACGATGAAATAGTTCACGTTGAACAGTTGCGACAACTGCTCCATGGGCAAATCGGCTTGTAAGGAACCGTCGCGCCAACGCTGCGTTTTGCGACCTTTGCCACCTTCGTTCGCGCTGGATTGCCACGGTACAAACGCGCCGTTTCGAGCTTTGGCTAAAAGAGGTTGCGGTGGGAATAAAGATGGAAACGCACACGAAGCAGCGACAGCGGACCAAATGACCAAGTGCGGCGACGTCAAATAATTCAACAGTCTCGGTTTTTGTCCGGGTCTGGCATCCGCTGGGGAAACGCAGACGGATAAAATCCTTCCACCAGATCTATCGTACGCCTCCTGAAACGTCAAATCGCCGTACAAATCTCTCAAACACTTTTGGAAGAAATCTATGTTATGCATGCCTCCAGTTTTGACCAGATGAAATATGGACGTTAAGAAATCCGTGCCGGAGAAGAACGTCAAATCCGGCAACGCGGTTTCAAAGTTTTCGTCGCTAAAAAAGTCGTGCAACTCCTCGCTCGTCCGCGTGCACACAACCGCGGCTATGATGCTACCAACTGAAGAACCCGCTAAAACTCGCGGCAACAAATTCCTTCTGTTGAGCGCTCGGCACACGCCAATGTGGAACGTCCCTAAACTCCCACCGCCGGAGAGAAGTAATCCCGTTCTCCCAAACACGTGTCTCGTCTCTTGCAGAAAAGAAAGTTTCTCCGTCACCGGAATCTGAGAATCGTTCGATATGAGTTTCAAACACGTTTTCACTTCGTTTATGTATTCTCTGACTAACTTTGGTACGCCTCCGACGGGCGCGTGTAACCGCCTCCCGAGGTTAGACATGTTCCCTAAATTTCTCAACAGTTCCGCTCTCAAACCAAACATAATTTCCTCGACGTCTCCCGACTTCTTCTGGACTCTCAACACTCTCAACTGCTCCGCGATCAACGCTCGATCGTACTCTCTCGGCGTAAAACCCGTGTACTTCTCTCTTTTGTGTTGCCTTTCCACGACGCACGCATCGTCTACGACCAACTCTTTCTTCTCCCCTTCTATTTTGCTCGTATTCCTGCTACTCAATCCAAAAAAACCGTTCAAACTGCTTCCAAACCTCTCTTTCGCTCCCTTTAGCCCTCTTTTATCGCTCGAGCAATACACGATCGCGATTTCCTCGTCCTCGTCCTCTTCAAATTTCTCCAACTCTTCCTCCAACGTCACGTACTTCGCGTACGTTTCGCACTTGGACATCCGCTTCAATATGCTCCGTTTAATGCGTTCTTTGCGTTGTCGATGGCGTCTTCTTTTCGCCGTCGCCGTTTGTCTCGCGAAATATATCAGAATGGAAACCACGCACACTTCTCGATAGAACGAAAACGGGTCGACGATGAACCGTTCGATCGTCGCCGGCGTTTTCGCCGGGAGTCTTTGCACTAAAGGCTGGCCAATTTTCGAGCGATAATTCGCCGTCGCGTCCGCCACGAGCGCGTCTTTCGAGAAACTCAAGTCCAACCTCCGCCGTTGCAGTCGACGCAGCGCATCTTTCCCGGCGTCCAAGACCTTCGCGACGGTATTATTCGCATCATCAGTAGTATTGGTACCACCACCACCACCACCACCACCCGTCGCCAAAGTCGGATGTCTCGTCAACTGTTTTCCAAACGACAAAGCACCATCATCGCTCCCGCAAAACACGAAAGACGTTTTGAGCAAATACGACAGCGCGTCCAACAACGCGACAGACGTCGGAGGAGGAGGAGGCTCCATGTCGCTTCGTTCGCTCTCTCTCTCTCCTCGTGCCGTGTCGTTTTCGTCGAAGAAGACAAAGTGTCGGGGTGTTTTGGGGAAAAAAAATCGCGCAAAAATCCGACGTCAGATCCCGACAGTTAAAAATTCAATCCTCTTAAAGAGAACGCATTGGACGACTCCCGTACAAAGAAGAGAGAGACGGCAACCTACTATACTCCTCGCAAAATGATGCGTGGAATCGACGACGACGAGGAGATAATGGAGGGGACTTTGACGAAAAGGACGACGACGTTTCGACGCGTGGCCCATCTGTCGAGAACCCTCCTCGGGAAAGAATTGGATGATTGTGCCGCCGGGATTGCGTCGACGAAAGAAGACGCGTCTCGAAGGACGACGACGACGACGACGACGACGACGACGTGTGGGCGAGAGGCGTGTTTGAGCGCGACGACGAGGAAACCTGGGGGTGGCACGCTCGAGATCGTCGATTCTCGAACCGGGTCCGCGTATCGAATACCAATATCGGAAGATGGAACCGTCAATGCCTCCGCGTTTAAAGATATTAAAGTGCCCGGGGGAGACGAGAACGGGTTGGTCGTGTACGACCCGGGGTACACGAATACCAGTCCGTGCGTGTCAAGAATTAGCTTCATCGATGGAAATAAAGGGATTTTAAGGTATCGCGGGTACCCGATCGAGACGTTAGCGGAGAAGAGTTCGTATTTGGAGTGCGCGTTTTGCGTGATTTACGGCAACTTGCCGACGGCGAACCAATTGGCGGATTGGAGGGAGGCAATTTCGAGACACTCAGCGTTACCAATTCCCGTGATTAATACAATCGAGGCGTTGCCTCATGACGCGCATCCGATGGGAGTTATTTTAGCCGGGTTGAACGCGTTGTCCGTGTTTCATCCGGAGCAAAACCCGGCGCTGGCAGGGAACGGAATTTATCAAAACAAAGACGTGCAAGATAAACAGATTGTTAGAATTTTGGGGAAGATGACGACGTTGGCGGCACACGCGTACCATCGAAACACCGGTCGGAAACCAGCGCCGCCGAATGCGAGGTTGTCGTACGCGGAAAATTTTTTGTACATGTTGGACGCTGGTTTAGATATCTCGCACCGACCGAATCCAAAGTTGGCAAAAGCATTGGATACGATGTTTTTGTTACACGCTGAACACGAGATGAACTGTTCAACCGCGGCGTGTAGGCATTTAGCTTCGAGCGGCGTTGACGTATATTCAGCCGTAGCCGGGGCAGTGGCGGCTTTGTATGGACCGTTACATGGAGGCGCGAACGAAGCTGTGTTGAGAATGCTCGAACGCATCGGCTCGGTAGAAAACATTCCCGATTTCATCGAACGCGTGAAAAAGAAAGAGGTAAAAATGTTTGGATTCGGGCATCGCGTGTATAAAAACTTCGATCCGAGAGCGAACGTAATTCGGGGGGTTGCTGAGGAGGTTTTTGCGTTAGTCGGGCGCGATCCGTTGATTGACGTCGCGGTGGCGTTGGAGAAACACGCGAGAACCGACGAGTATTTTATCAAACGTAAGTTGTACCCAAACGTAGATTTTTACTCTGGTTTGGTTTATCGCGCACTGGGTTTCCCACCGGAATTTTTTACCGTTTTATTTGCCATCCCGCGAGCGGCTGGGTATTTAGCGCATTGGAGAGAGCAATTGGTAGATCCAGACGTAAAGATTGCTCGACCGCAACAGGTATATAAAGGCGAATGGTTGAGAGATTACCCGGAGATTAACCAAAGAGACGAAAGACAGGAACACATGGGCGTCGTACGACCGTCGAATGCGTCGCGACGACGAATGGCTGGAACTAGAGGCGGAACATTTTTTTTAAGAGACCCTGGGTCGCAAATTGTGGCCACGAAAGAGATTTCGTTGAGCACGAAAGGGTGGGGGAGTTCCGCCGGCGAGCAAGGTTCGAGCGGTATCGAACATTTAACCGGACGTTAGAGATGTAGATAGAAAGAAAAGAAGAAACAAATTGAAAACACATAAAAATAGACGTAAACATGGATGAAATACATTGCTTTTAACGTCCCAATCGCGCGCCGTGATAATAGTTTGGCTGCTGATCGAGATAAGGGAACGGGTAGTACCCGGGATCCGGGTACGGGTAATTGAAACCTTCCTCGTAATAGTATTCCGACCTCGAAGGAACGTCAGTGCTTCCGCTGTACGGCCCATAATAGTTCCCGTCTCCTAGAGACGGTCCATACCCACCGTTATATGGACCATACCAAAACGGACCACTACCGGCTCCACCGTTATCGTACGCCGCTCGCAATCTCTCTTGTTCCAACGCCGCGTTTGCCTCAAAAACCGCGATATCCCTTCTCTCTCTAGCGAGCTTCGGGTCACAAGTGGAACTTTGCAGTTCGATTTCGTTGCAATATTCGTACACTTCTTCTAAATCTGGCTGACAATAAGGCCAACCGACGGGTGCATTTATTCGGGAGCGTCGCTCTCGATACCACGAATTTCGAGGTTCGTACGTACATCTCGAAAGCGTCTCTCGAATTGTACACGGTCTAATTAAGGTAGAGCACCTTTGCCAATCGTCGAAAAACGTCGGGTTATTCGCGAACGGAACCGCGACTATCCACGTCAACGCTTGTAAGAAGTTTCCCATCAGACCTTGAGCGGTATACGTGATATAGTTTGGATCGACATTCGGTCTCGGTGGAATATTATCCATCGGAAGATTCGTTCCAAAAGGTTGTGTGGCCAAAGTCGTATCGTCGTATCTCGGGGCGTCGTAAATCGGTTGGCGCACGGGTCCTCCTCCCACCCCTCCTCCATTGCCGCCCTGGCCGGGGAAGAACTCCTGGAAGAAACCGCCACCACCACCTTCGTTGACGAGCGGCGTCGCAAAAATATTGCCGTTTCCTTCTTCTTCATTTCCGCGTCTCTCATAGTTCCAAACATTAAAACTCCCATCCTTCGGACCGTTCGTCTTTGCCGTCCCCTTTGCCGAAGAGGAGGAGGAATACTCTAAAAAGTTCTGCAATTGCATCTCCGCGTCACTGATCACCTCCTGTATGGCCGTTTCGATCGCTTCGCCTTCCTCGCTCTCTCGATTCACCCGCGCGCTCTCCAACGACCTTTCCACGATCGCGTTCGTCGATAATAAATCCTCGCTCGTTTCCCTCTTCTCTTCCGCGTAATAGTTCTCGAAAAATGACCCTTGTTTTCCGCTCAGATCGTCGTAAATCTCGCTCGTTTCTACCGCTATTCTGTTCGCGTTGTTCAACAGAAGCGACGCTGCGTCCAATTTGCTTGGGTACAGGTTCACTCCACCGACGCGCGTCCCCATCATCATCGCCATCGCCACCACCGTCGCCAAACGCCGCGACGCCGTGCTCACCATCTCACTCGCGCGCATGCACCACGCGACGAGATCTGGAGAACGACCGCGTTGCTCACAAAACCCGCGTCGATGTCGACGTCAACTTTTCGTCAAAGTCGCGCGTATTTTTTTTGCGTCCTTTTCCACACAAAAAAGAAACCTCCTTCTGTTTGGGTGTTTCGGAACGACGACGGCTCCTCGAAGCAGAGCGATTCTTCTTCTTCGTCTTCTTCGTCTTCTTCGTCGTCTTCTCTCGCGTCAGGTGCTCTTCGGCATCGAGAGACGTGCCGCGCGCATCGTCGTTCTTTCACTATGCGCTCGCTTAGTGACGGGGGGGGGGTATTTTTCGGGAAAAACGTTGATGAAGAAAACACACTGGCGTCTCTCTCTCGGAGGAACGAACACACAAAAAAAAATTCCAAAAAACCCTAAACCCTAAACAAGAGACAAAAGGCCTTATCCTCTTTTTTGTCCAAATTGGTCCACACAAAAACAAAAAGCACCCGCCGTGCATTTCACCCGCACACGAACAAAGCGAGAGCGAGAACGAAGAGAGAGAGAGATTTAGTAGTAGTAGTATTCTACTCAGGGAAGACCATGGCAACGATGATAACGACGACGACATTTCAAACGCAAAGCTCCGTCTGCCGCAACCGAGGGGCGCTCGCGTCCTCTCCAAACGCGAAAAAGATTTTGGTGGTCGGGAAAACCGCCGCCCCACGTCATAAAAAAACTTCGATTCGATTCGACGTGCGAGCAAACGGAGGCATCTCTCGAGACGCCGAGCAGATGGCCGGTCTCGGCGGCGATTTTGGCGCGCGAGATCCAACCGCGGGTGAAATCGGGTCTAATTTTGGAACCAGCACGTTAGGCCACGCGGATACGGACCACATCGTCAAAGCCAGTGGGAAAGGCGCGAAGAAACTCAAGGACATGACCATGTTGAAAAATCGACCGATTCAAGAGTTGCCGGCGGATGCCACGGCGTGCACGTTAACGGACGAGGAGATTTATAGGAAACAATGCGTGGATTGGAAGGTGAGACCAAGCAACAAGGATTCTATCCCGAGGTTACGATGGGAGGTGACGACGACGGACGGGGAGAAGTTTGCGGCGAGGTGCCAGGCGGTGGCGAACGAAGCCGGGTGGCCGGTGGAGACGACTGCGACTGGGGAGAAAGTGGTAGTGGAAGTGCACACGAAAGAAGTGAAAGGGTTGACGATCAATGATTTTATAGTGGCGACGAAGATTGAAGCGGATGAGGAGATTGCGGGGATGATTGTGAAAAAGGCGAAGGCTGTCAGAAACTGGGCTTAAATCTCTCCGACGCTGCGGATGATACGTAAATGCTGTATTATTACATGCAGTGTTACGACGAATTCAATACTATCACATACTATTACTATACTTACTACATTGATTACGACATTTCTAATATCTATTAACTACCATCATCAATCTTCTTTTTCTTCTTCGAAGAGTTCGCGAACGTTTGGTAAAAGCGAAGGTATGCGTCGTAAATTATTAAAATCGACGCGCATCAAGTCAAACGCAAACATAGCATTTTGTCCACTCGCACTCACGATGCCATCGCTACCATCAAAACTGGGCACCTTCGGGTATCGTTGCGAAAAATGCGTTAATATGTTCAAATATGCCGAACTGCCAATCTCGAGAGCTTCGGCGGTTGTCGAGTGCTTCTTCGTCAGAGCTTCGTGTTCTAACCCGTTCTCAAATGTCGCCTCGTGAATGAGTAGCGTACACTCTTTGGCCGCGTCTCTAATGTTTGCACACGGACGCGTATCACCAGAGTAAACTAAAGAATACGGCAAGCACGATTTGTTGGTTAAACCTTCCAATTTGATGCCAAATGCGTGCGCGCAGTGATTCACTGGAATTGACGTGAGTTTTATGAACGGTGATGAAAAAGATGATGATGAAGAGGTAGAGAATAACTCTTGCACCGTTTTCTCCTCCAACGTATCTCGGCAATCCACAAATCGATAATTTAGCGGTTCCAACTTTTCGCACTGGCTTAAAAACCATCTCAACGGTCGAGGGCCAAAAACAATTAAATTTGGAATGTCTTCTTCCTTCACGCCTGAACTCAAAAAAGCTTCGCGACGCTTGGAGAGAATCGACGGCAAACCTACGTGATGGTCCGCGTGTATGTGCGAAATCCACGCGAAGTGCATGTTTTTTAGGAGTTTGTTTACGACACGAGTGTCACCGTTTTTCGAACGGTATAGTTGTCCCAACGATCCTTCGCCGGAATCCAACAAAGCCGAATAGTTTTCGTCGTCTTTCTGGACTTCGAGCAAAATGCCGGACACATTTCGATGTTTTGCCGGTTGCGCTGAACCGGTGCCTAGAAAGGTTACGACGATTTCATTCTCTTCCACATCTTCGACAACTCTATGTCCTGGATGGTTCGCAAAGAAGTCATTATTTGCCTCCATCGCTTTTGTCGTCGCGTTTTTGTCTGCGTTTTTTCTCTTAGTCTTTCTTCGCAACTCTGCCTCTTTCGCGGCTTCTTCGCGAATTGAACGGGGCGTCTCCACATTCGGCACAGCACTTTCGTCTATACCCATAGATCTTTGCGGCAAAAGCGTAAACTTCAATAAATTTTTACCAGCTTCTCCTAACGACATCGATTTGCCATTATCACCATCATTGGATGAACTTGGAGGTTCTGGAAATATACTCGCGTCGATGCCATGTAACTTTGCTTGCACCGCTCTAGATGCTAAAAAAATAGGTGTTCTATCGTTTCGTGAGGCATTCGCAAACAGGTGCTTTCCTTTTGCATTCGAGAAATTCTCTTCGACGAACATCTGATATTGACTCAAACTCGCTACATCTGCCGGCGCTAAGTGTACGACCAAATCTCTCTCTTCGTTCACGTTCCATCCATCCGATTTTTTCATTTTGTCTACAATCTTAATTGCTTCGTCCAAATGCGCTTTGGTCGGTAAATCGACAACTGCAAACCTCGCACCTCTTCCAGCCATTTCTACGCACATGTCCGGTGTTATCGTTTTCTTCTCTCCATTTTCTAATGTAATATCAATCGATTCACCTCGAACAAGCAACCCCCTCTCTTTCCCTTTGGGCACGCCCAAAGCGTCCGCTTTCTTAACATCAAATTTCCCAGGCGGTGACGCCAGCTGTACATCGTAACTCACCACTGGCTCTAAATCTACCTGGTTTGATGATACGCGTTTTCTACTCATAGCGATATTATCGTTATCAGCAGCATTCAACCTTTTTCCTAACGGTCCGACCATCTCTGGAACTCTCAACATCGGCTTTACCTCGCAAATCTCGTCCCGAAATGTCTCCCCACCTCTCTCCACGAGAACCCCTCTATTCTCCGCTACCAATACTTTCACAGCCTCCAACAAATTCCTGACGTTTGGTCCATGAACTGTCATTTTCGGCGTCGATGTATTGTCATCTGTCTCAACCGTCGTCAGCGGCCCCGCTCCTCCGACGCTCGCGCTCGCCGCGTCCGCCAACGTCAACAACATCCCAATCAATCCTCCAGTCGCTTGACTCGTCGTCCGAGTGAAAAACACTCTCTCCAATCGAGACATTTTCAATTTATGTTCCACGCAAAATCTCTGGAACCCTTCGCCGACGTTGAAGCAGTATCTCTTCTTGTCCGTGAACAACAAGACGGACGGCGCGGTATCTTTCCCATCCGTATCGGTCCCTAACCCGACAATTTGTGCGTAGCAACTCCCCAATTGAACTGGAGAAGATAACGTCGTGCTCTTCATTCTCGCGGCTTTGTTCGTCGCGTCTCCTCTCCAACGCTTCTCTCGATGCCGCTCCCACCGCTCGTCGCGCCTCGTTCCGCTCTTTGACGCACCACAACGCGCGCGAGTAGTAGTAACAGTAGTAGTTAAATGTCGGTCGTTACGTCCCGTCGTTGACGTCGCAAAAGAATACCAACGGGGGTGCAAAAGCGATCTGGTGTGGTTCGTTTTCGGAAACGACGACGACGACGACGACGACGACGAAAACGCGAGTAGTTGTTCGAGGAGTCTTCTTCTTCTCGGCATCTATTCGCGCGTCCCAAAACGCGCTCTGCAAAACAAAAACGGAGGGGAAGAGGGAAGAAAATTATGTAAGTTTAAAAGAAGGGGATGTTTCATCCAATTTTGCTCTTCTTTTTTTATGTTTTTTAGGGTCTTACACAGTAAGTCTTCTTCTTTTCTTCTTTTGGAGGAGAAACGCAGCGGCGACGCCGGTCAACAGCGCCCCGGCGAAGCGACGACCAATCCGTCGCATCATCAGCGCCGCCGCCGCCGCCGTCGCACCTCTTTTTTCGCGGGGTCGTCGTCGTCGTTCCTCCTCGACGGGGCGGCGCTCTTTTGTCTCCTTTTGTATCGAGTTCTTTAGGGGTCTTTTAAAGCGCCGTTCTGGAGGCGTCTGCGGCCTGCGTCGTTGTTTCCCTCGAGAGTATCCGCGTATCGCGCGAGGGATGTTGTCCCCGCCAAGCGAAGGCGTCGCGTCGAGGGCGCCTATCCCGGCGGCCAGGAAGGCGTGCTGCGTCGGGTGGTTCGCGATGCCGTGAAGATCGAGCGGGACGCGAGGATTGAGAAGAGACGGAGGCTCGTGCGGGAGGCCAGATCCAGTCATATTTTTTGTCCCGCTTTTTTGATGGAAGAACGAACGAACGAACGAACGAACGAAGAAGTTTTACGTATGTTAATCCACTCTATTTTTCGAGGAGAGAGAGTTTATATAGAGAACCGTCGAGAACAAAAGGAGCGTGAATTAAAGTCTAGACAACGTTCTCAACACTCGAAACGGCGCGACTTGGCTAAAGCCATCCGGCCAAGTGACACTGACGGCGTAGTTTCCAACCGTAGCGACAGAGACGGGCTCTAAATCGTCCGGGACTTTTTCGCCGGTGAGCAAAACGTCCGGAGACTCGTTGGAATTTTTCGCGCGAGCGGATTGGTCGGATTTGCGAACCGAGGCACCGGAGACGTAGAATGGGAGACCGTCGTTGACGTCTGCGATTTGAACTTTGAGACAACCTCTTCGGTCCGGGTCTAATTCTGCGGTTGGGCCTCGGCCGGAGTTGATTTTTGCGACTTCACGGACGACGAACGCGCCGATGTCTTGGTAAAGAGCGGCGATTGGACCGGTTGGGTCGGAGAGGGAGAGAGGGGTACCAGAGTCGCCGCCAGACGAAAGACCAGGTTCGATAGGCATTTCTATCAAATGTGGAATGTCGTACGCTTCGCAAATGGACTGACCACTTCCTCGGCCAAATGGTCTGTACACTTTACCGTCGTCGCCGGTAAAGGTTGACATGTTTTCAACTACCGCCACGCATGGCACTTCCAACTTTGCAAACATTCTCACGCCTTTATCGACGTCGATGAATGCCAACTTTTGCGGCGTGGTAACAACAACTGCCGCGGTTATTGGAACCACCTGACCTAATGTCAAATGAATATCGCCGGTCCCGGGAGGCATGTCCAACAACAAATAATCCAACTCGTCCCATTCGCTGGTCGTTAACAATTGATTGACTAAACCGGAAACCATCGGCCCTCTCATAATCGCCGATCCTTGCCCGGCGTATCCAAACGACACCACTTTTACCCCTTCGTACTCTACCGGCGTAATCGTTCCATCTTGTTTCATTTCCAATTTATCGAACTCGGGCGTAATCATCGTCGGTAAACTGGGCCCGTACACGTCCGCATCAAATATCCCAACTTTCGCTCCCATCTGTGCCAAAGTCATCGCTAAATTCACGCACGTCGTCGATTTTCCAACTCCACCTTTACAGCTTGAAATAGCTATGATGTTTTTCACCCCTCTCAACCCGGGCGGCGCTTCCGGCACGTCCGCCATGGCTGATTTCGGCGACGCGGTCATGATCACGTCCACGTCATCTACCCACTCCAATCGTTTCACGAACTCTTTCGAGAGTCTGTTGAATTCGTCTTTCACCGGGCACGCCGGAGTGGTGAGTTCTAAAACTAACGCGACGTCTTTCCCGTCGTCCGATATTTTCAACACTTTGACGAACCCGCAGTTGACGATGTTCTCGCCAAAATCTGGGTCGATGACATTTTTGAGCGCATCTAAGACTTGTTGTTCTTTCCCGTCCTCCGACTTGTATATCGACGGTAACGACGACGTGTTTTCTTCCGTCATGATCGCTCTGTCTTCCTCCTCCGCCGTCGGCATCATCGCGCGCGCCGCGCTGCCTTCTTTTCCTCCGCATCTTCTTCTCTCTTTTGGATAAAAAAAGAATGCATTTTTCTTTGGTCTCCTTTTGTCCCCCAAAAAGCTCTTCCCAAAGGCTGCTGCTGCCGCTGCCGCCGCCGCCGACGACGACGAACACGAACACGAGCACGACGACGACCGCGCCAGAGCCGAACTGCGCATGACTGTGACACGTTCCTGGTGTCGCTTTTGCTTCTCTGCGTCTCTCTCTCTCTCTCTCTCTCGGTTTGCAAACACCACAACACGCACAAAAAGAGTGTAATAAATGTAATCAAAAATTCGCTCTTTTTTTGTCCAAAAAAATGCAAAAAAAAAGAGTGCTCTGCTAAAAAAATGAGAGTGTTTTGTCCCAACACCCAAAAGAGAGAGAGACGACATTAGATATACAATTGGACGAGACGCCTTTTTTGTACTGCGCGATGATGATGATGACGACGCGAAGAGACGACCACCGCGCGGCCTTCTCTTCGCGTCATCATCGCGCGGTACAAAAAAGGCGTCTCGTCCAATTGTATATCTAATGTCGTATATCTCTCTCTTTTGGGTGTTGGGACAAAACACTCTCATTTTTTTTGCATATTTTGGACGCAAAAAAAGAGCGAATTTTTGATTACATTTATTACACTCTCTTTTTGTGCGTGTTGTGGTGTTTGCACACCGAGAGAGAGAAGAGAGAGACGCAG
>Ga0163180_10001092_pt1 | contig 15536 bp, 22 predicted proteins | sample AtlANTMetagenome_2_FD_109647 | JGI IMG/M metagenome (GOLD analysis project Ga0163180, IMG submission 109647) | Marine eukaryotic phytoplankton communities from the Atlantic Ocean - Atlantic ANT 4 Metagenome | ecosystem: Environmental > Aquatic > Marine > Oceanic | place: North Atlantic Ocean...
ACATTGCCCGTACAGATATTCCTATGGGCTGACTCACCAGAACGAGGCTTTGCTGAAAAGACCAGTGCCGCAATCCTAGTTCTACTTGTTACTCTTGTAGCACTAAACTTATTGGCAATCTGGTTACGAAAGAGGTTTGAAATAAAATGGTAAGAGATACACTTGAACTAGACTCTAGTGCAAAAATAAATGTACGAGGTCTAAACATTTGGTATGATGATCATCATGCTATTATTGACGCAGACTTACAAATACGTAAGAACAATGTAACTGCTCTAATTGGTCCTAGTGGCTGTGGTAAGAGTACTTTCCTTAGAGCATTGAATCGTATGAATGACTTTATTGATGATTGTGTTACAAAAGGATCAGTGGATATTGATGGTACAGACATATATCGTACACAATATACAAACGTAAACAACCTACGTAAATCAGTTGGTATGGTATTTCAAAAGCCTAATCCATTTCCTAAAAGCATTTACGAAAACATTGCTTATGGTCCTAGACTGCATCGTATGGCAGAAACAAAAGAACAACTAGATGCAATAGTAGAACAAAGTCTTACAAAAGCAAACCTTTGGAAGGAAGTCAAAGACAGACTTTATGACAATGCATTTGCATTAAGCGGAGGTCAACAACAAAGATTATGCTTTGCTCGTAGCATTGCAGTTGATCCGCAGATACTATTGTTAGACGAACCATGTTCAGCACTGGATCCTATTTCTACAAATGCTATTGAAGAACTTATACTTGAACTTAAGAAGAACTATACTATTGTTATAGTTACTCACAACATGCATCAAGCAAAACGTATTTCAGATACAACTGCATACTTTCATCTAGGTGAGATTATTGAAAAGGGTGCTACAAAGAAAATGTTTAATAATCCTAACCACAGAAAAACCAAAGCCTATGTGTCAGGAGACTTTGGATAAAAAGATTTGACAACATAATAAAAAGAAGTTATAATACAAACATGAAAATTATAGTTGCATTAGATTATACCAATCCTTTAGAAGCATTAGAGATGTGTGCGAAACTGCGAGGAATTGCAGACGGATTTAAAATTAATCATGCACTATGGAGCCAAAGTGTTTACATTAAAGATTATACACAAGCAGGAGAACTGTTTGTTGATTGCAAATTATGGGACACACCAAATACTGTAAAGCAAGTTGTACAGAAGATTGTAGACAAAGGTGCTACAATGACTACAATTTGCACACACAACAACGAAGCAGTATTTGAAGAACTAGAACAGTTTTCAGATCAAGTTAAACTATTAGGTGTAACATATCTAACCAGTTGGAGTGGCAGTGACTTATTAGATATACTACACTATCTGCCTAATGGTGCAGATGTAATGTGGAGAGATAATATTGAACGTGTCCGCAAGCACGGATTCGCAGGTATGGTTTGTAGTCCAAAAGATTTACCTGTGGTGAAACCTTTAACACAAGGAATGATAAGAGTATGTCCTGGCATAGGAACAAACAAAGGACAGATAAGAACTGTATCACCTAAACAGGCAACCAACTTAGGAGCAGACTATCTAGTCATTGGAAGAACAATTACACAAAGTGATGATCCTGTACAGGCTCTAATAGATATAAGGCAAAGCATATGAAGATTAGATTCTATCAAAAATTAGACAAAGGCAGATGGTTAGGTTTTATGATTGCCATAGGTGCCGCTTATGTTCTATCAGATGCTAATACTGATACACAAGCAATAGGATGGGGAATGGCTTGTGTCAGTTGTTTAATGTGGATTTACTTTGCAGTAAAAGATAAAGACATTCCAAGAGCATGTATGGAACTAATGTATATGTTACTTGCTATGAGAGCAGTTTACAATTGGATGGTAGGTTGAAACGTATTCTAAAAACATGTACCTGGCAATTACTAGGAATAGTTTGGTTTATGAGTTATGCTCTTGTTACAGGAGGTGACCTTTGGTACACACTAGGTTTATCTCTAACAAGTATTCCTGCAGGTGCTCTTATGTTTTACTGTCACGAGTGGATATGGGATAAAGTTAAATGAAACTAGGTATAGCAGGATATGGTTACGTAGGTAAAGCACACGAATTAATATTTGAACCTTATCACGAAATTATAATAAGTGATCCTGCAAAAGGTCACTACGGAGACTTGCGTCATGCAGATGCAATAATTGTATGTGTAAGTACACCTTGCAGTGAAAACGGCTTTTGTGATGTCAACAATGTTATGGATGTTATAGATGATGGTCCTAATGTTCCCTATCTAATTAAAAGTACACTGTCTATTGAAGGTTGGAAACTTATTACTGACCACTGCAAGAATAAAGAAATATGTTATTCCCCAGAGTTTTTACGTGCGGCACATTGGAAAACTGATTTTAGATTGCAAGATCAAATGTATGTGGGCGGTAGTGATACAAACTTTTGGGCAGAATTGCATATAGATGCAATAGGTCCAATTAGTGTTACTCCAGGAGATCCTAAAGAACTTATCGCCGCCAAGCAATTAAGAAACAGTTTTCTAGCATTAAAAGTTACTTTCTTTAATCAAGTGAAAGACTTTTGTGATGCACAAGGAATAGATTTTGAATCAGTTAGAAAAGTTATTACAGACGACAAGCGAATCAATGCTAGCCATAGTTTAGTATCACGTAATGCACGTGGCTATGGTGGACATTGTTTTCCTAAAGACGTCACTGCAACCATAAGGTCTGCTCAGGCCGCAGGAGGACGTATAACTATACTTGAAGAAGCAGACATTTACAACCAACAGGTTAGAAAGGAACCCACTTGAAGATGAAAATCATTACAGGAAATGCTAATCCTAAATTAGCAGAGGAGATTGCAGAACATACTTTTGCAACCCTGGTACCAGCAACAGTTTCAACGTTTGCTGACGGCGAATCAAGCATAGAGTTTATGGAAAACATTAGAGGCGAAGATGTTTTTATTATTCAAAGCACATGTACTCCTGTAAACGATAGTTTAATGGAAATGCTTATAATGATTGATGCGGCACGTAGATCTAGTGCAAGTAGAATCACTGCGGTAATTCCTTATTATGGTTATGCTAGACAAGATAGAAAGAGTGCTAGTCGTACACCTATTACTGCGAAGTTAGTTGCTAATCTATTAGTGACAGCAGGAGCAGATAGAATTTTAACTATGGATCTTCATGCTGGTCAGATACAAGGTTTCTTTGATATTCCTGTAGATGATCTTACCAGCAGGGTGGTCTTCGCCAAAGACATAAAAAGATCAATTGGCATTATAGATGATCCTGAAGTAGAACAAGCAAGTACAGTTTTTGTTTCTCCAGATGCAGGCGGTGCTGTCAGGGCAAGAAAATTTGCTGATATGTTTAACGGTGACATTGCTATTGTAGATAAGATGCGTCCTGAAGCAGGTAAGTCAGAAGTTATGAATTTAATTGGAGATGTTAAAGGAAAACATGCTATTCTAGTAGATGATATTGTTGACAGTGGTGGAACACTTTGTAAAGCCGCTGAAGCAATTATGAAAGCAGGAGCATTGAGTGTCAGAGCATACATTACACATGGAGTTCTTTCAGACGATGCATGTCAAAAGGTTGAGAAGTCAGTACTAGATGAACTGGTTGTTACAGATAGTATTCCAGATCGTTGTCCTAAGAATTGTAAAAAAACAAGACAAGTAAGTGTAGCACCACTCTTTGGAGAAGCCATTAGACGAGTAACTAACGAAGAGTCCGTTAGTAGTTTGTTCGTGTAAATGGTACGTGTTGGCATCAACGGCTTTGGTAGGATAGGTAGATGCGTTGCACGACACATCCTAGACGAAAGAAACGACTTAGAAATTATCAAAATTAATGCTACAGGTGACTATGATTCTAATAGTCATCTTCTACATTACGATAGTATCCACGGAAGGTGGAAAGGTAAACTAAACGATAACATTCGTTGGAGTCACACTAGAGATATCAACGAATGTAATTGGGAAGGATGTGATGTTGTATTAGAATGTACTGGAGCATTTAACGACAGGCGGACTTATGCACATATTGTAAACGGAGCAACTAGAGTTTTAATAAGTGCTCCTGCTAAAGATGTAGACTTTACATCAGTTTACGGAGTCAACCATCACGAACTTAAATCGGACCATAAAATTATTAGCAATGCAAGTTGCACAACAAATTGTCTTGCACCAATGGCAATGGTATTACACAGAGAGTTTGGAATCAAAAGAGGTGTGATGACAACAGTTCATTCTTATACAGGAGATCAATGCACAGTTGACCGTAGACATAAAGATCCTTATCGTGCAAGAACAGCAGGCATGAGCATGATACCTACAAGCACAGGTGCAACTAAAAACATAGGTAAAATAATTCCAGAACTAGAAGGTAAGTTGACAGGTAGTGCAATAAGAGTTCCTACTGCAAACGTAAGTTGTGTAGACTTTACATTCCAATCAGAAACCGAATTAACAAAAGATGAAGTGAATTTAGCATTTGAAACTTATGCAGGCCTTTATATGAATGGTGTGCTAGGTTATGAAACGCAACCATTAGTTAGTATAGATTATAATCACACCGCTGAAAGTTGTATTATTGCCGCGGATCAAACACAAGTAATTGACAAGCATATGGGCCGAGTATTAGGCTGGTATGATAATGAATGGGCATTCAGTTGTCGTCTGGCTGACACTGCCGCTTATATAGGATCTTTATAAAATGAATATTAACATAACTACCCATCCAACTGGCCGAAGTCCCGAAAACAAGTTCTTCTTTGGTCACAAAACAAAATGTTTAGATATGTCTAGACCTAAGTATCATAAGATAGGACTAGAAGCAGACTTTAAAGACTTTCATAACATAATGTACGAATTAGAATACAATCATAATCTTGTTTTTTATACAAGTGGATTGTGTTTTAGAGTAGAAACAAATGATGATAGGCATGCACAGTTTGTTCGTAATATGTTTACTGTTGAGGAGAATGGTTGGGACCATACAGCCGATTGGACTATCTTACACAACACTAAGTTAGAAGTTCCTGACCCAAAAATATTTGTACATCTAGACGAACAGATAATGTTGATAGCAGGTACAACATTCTTAGGAGAAATAAAGAAAGGTGTGTTTGGTATTATTAGTTTTGTTACTCCAAGACAAGATATACTCCCAATGCATTGCTCTGCATTTACATATAATAATACAACTAATCTTATGTTTGGATTGAGTGGCACAGGTAAAACAACATTAAGTAGTGATCCTGATTACCAACTTATCAGTGACGATGAAGTGTTATGGCAACACGATGGTATACAAATGATTGAAACAGGTTGCTATGCCAAGTCAGAAGGTCTATCACCTGAAACCCATAAAACAATATTTGATGCGGTAGAACTAGCACGAAGTAGAGATACTCTTGTTATAGAAAATCCTGAAGCGGCAAATGCTAGGCTAAGTTATCCTATTAATTGTGTAGAAAATGCTTATCACAAACCGCAACAGTTTAATCACCCTGATAATATATTTTTCTTAACAATGGATGCTAAAGGTGTGTTTCCTCCTGTATGTAAGATTAGTGGAGATACAGTAAGACGTTTCTTTGAAACAGGATACACTAGCCAAATGCCAGGAACCGAAGCAGGAACTAATGAAATTAAACCGTTGTTTAGTCCTTGTTATGGATCACCGTTCATGCCACGTGCAGTTAGTGTTTATAGTAATCTATTGATGCAGAAAATAGAACAAAATGATTGTAATGTATATCTTATTAATACAGGAATGGACGAAGAAGGAGATCGATTTGCATTAGATTATACTAGACAATGTGTAAAAACTGCTATTGACTCTGAAGTGTTTGACAATAGCAGTAGTGTTTTATTATTATTGGAAAGACTGATTAGTCAAGATTAGAAATATGTTTAATGTAATCAGTCATTGAATGATCACGGAAATTATCTATCTTGCCTTTTTTAATTCCCATCCACATGCCACGCCAACGATCTTTAAATCTTTGCCAAGCAGTTGGTTTTCTATATTTGCCATAAGCATTTAAGTAATGTTCTTCACCGTGATGCACATAACCCATTAATGCTAGTGGTACTCTACAAACAATATCATTATTGTTTACCCATCTGTGATGAGATATATGTAGACTATTAACATAACCTCTCCAGCCAACTCTTGGAGATCCAAAAGTATAAAGTTCAATAGGATTGTTTAAGTCAACATTATGTTTACAACGTGAAGCCATAATAGTTGCCATTGCCGCACCTAAACTGTGTCCACAATACCACAGTTTCTTATTTAAATTTGCCTTACGTTGTATATCTTCTTGCACCATAGGCCATAGTTCATCTACTTCTGCTTTGAAACCCCTATGTACTCTACTAACAGTTTCAGCCATTACAGGTAATGCTTTCAAATCTGCTTTAATATCATTAAATTCTGTCGGTTGTGTACCTCGACATGCAATTACTATATCATCTTTGTTCATAAAACGATATGCTTGCGCCCCATCTTTATCGTAGAATTCCACAGTTGTAAACCCTAATTTCTTCGCTTGACCTTTTGCTTCTTTTATGTTACTATAAGCAATACTCGAAAGTTTAGCAAATAATAGGGATCGCTCATTGAAATTCAGTTTACTAATTGACATATGCCCATCTCCTAAGTTTACAAAACTATTTATTCTAACGCTAAATACTGTAACGGAGTAAACAATGAAAAAACGTACTAGAAGCATATTGCAAGAATTGAACACAGTTGGGCGTTCCCGTAAGCATAATGACCACTTGATAGAAGCAACAGGCAATAATATCATTGAAAGTGCTATAAATCTTTTGAATAGAATTGCAGAAACTTATGACGATGCTACTGCAAACGAACTAGAACGTAGGTTTTTGAACAGCATCAGGACAGGCGATCCACGTAAGTTTAAACGAGTAATGTCAAAAGTAATGGAATCAAAAAATGAAGATAAATGATCTACTAAACGAAGCCCCTAAAAAATCAACTAAAAAGACTGTAAGTAAAGATAGCGATAGTTGGGTTAAAAAAGCAGATGACTGGGTGCGTGGTAGTTTTCCTATGAAAGCAATACAAACTATGCAGGGCGTAGTCGGTACAAGAGGTCCAGACGAAAAACCATCAATTGATAAGAAGAAAAAGACAGTTAAAAAAACAAGAATGGTGACTAAAAAAGCAGATCCTAAAAACAAGCAAGTGCAAAGTAGGAATGATAAAATTGATCCAAACAATATTCCATCAGTAGCAGGATTTACACAAAATGAAGTTGGCTATCAATATGCAAAAGACAAAGATTTATGGATACCTAATAATGGATCACAACCAATACCAGGTAAACAAGGTGCTTTAGTTTACAACAAATTACCAGACAAAGCAAGATATTACGTTAAAGAAAGTATCATACTAGAAGGTGGAAATATTTTTCCAGGTACAGCAGACTTTGATCAAAAAATTATACCAGCCATGATGAAGCAGATTAATGGTGTAATGACAAAAGCAGGAGTAAAAGCATTACCAATAGGATCTGGAGCAACGCCTACAGCAGGAAAAATGAGTGGCGATCTAGATATGATAGCAGATGCTGGGCAACTTGTAAAAAAGTTTAACGCACCAGATGTCAAAACTGCAAAAATAGAATTAGAAAAAATGTTTCAACAAGCAGGATTTGAAACTAAGAAGACAGGACAAATTGTACATGTAAAAACCACTGTAGGTGATACTCCTCAACAAGTAGATATAATGGTAGTTGATAATGGAGAAACTGCAAGTAAGTTTCACGTACATGACTTGCCTAAAGGTTCTCCTTATAAAGGTATACATAAACAAATAATGATTGCAGACCTAGCAAAAGAAAAAGGATTTAAGTGGAGCCCTTACAAAGGATTAGTTAACAGAGATACTAATGAACTCGTAAGTAATGACTTAGATAATATTGCAAAACAATTAATTGGTGCAAATGCAACTGCGAAAGACCTAGGATCAGTAGAAAGCATTTTAGCAAAGATGCCACAAGCAAAAGAAATTGTAGACAAGTATGAAGCAGATCCAAACAGTGCTTGGATGAAAAAGAAAATACAACAAGAAAGCAACGAGATAATAGATGCGTTACGTAGAATTTAAAGTTTATAAAAAAGGTAAAGCAGGACAACTTAAAGGCAAAGATGCCTTTAAGAAAAAAAGTAAACCTGGCGGAAATGAAACTCCGCATCCAGCAAGAGGAAAACTTGTAGGCGAAAATATTAATGAAGCCGATGCACGTATTCAACATGCTGAAGATATTATTTTCTTTCAAGGTAGCAAAGGTGCAATGCGTGTAATTGATTCTTTACGTGCAATGGCAGGAGGAGAGCATAAGAATGTTACACTTAAATGGGACGGATCTCCTGCACTCATTTTTGGCCGCGATGCAAATGGAGAGTTTATATTCACAGACAAAAGTGGATTTGGAAAGAAAGATGGAGTAGGAAGAGCCAAAAGTCCAGATGAAATTAAAAGCGAGTTGCTCGGTCGTTCGGGTGGCAAACTTAGAGATGATCCAGGACGTATAGCCTTTGCAGATAAAATGGCAACAATATTTCCTATGTACGAAAAAGCAGTACCAAAAGATTATAGAGGATTTTTTAAAGGCGACCTATTATATTATGCGACACCAGATATCAAAGATGGACACTATACATTCAAGCCTCAAACTGTAACATACAATATTGATGTAAAAAGTGACTTAGGTAAACGTATAGGTAAAAGCACAACAGGTATTGTAATACACAGAGAAGTTGATGCTGAAGGTACTGAAGGTCCATTTAAAAATAAAGATATATTTCAAGGCAATGAAGTTTTTGTAGTTCCTAGTGTAACAACAGTAGCACCTGTTGAAGTAGATACAGCAATACTAGATCAAACAGAAGCAACAGTAAAACAAAATGCACAAGGACTAGATGCAATGCTTGATGAACCTAGTCTAAGAGCAAAACAAATGACAGATTTACCTAAATTATTCTATGCATATATCAATAGTAAAGTTGATACAGGTTTAGATAACTTAGGTGGAGACTTTGCTAAATGGTTACAGACAGCAAAAATCAGTGATAAGAAGAAAGCAAATGTTCTTGCATATATAAAAGAGCATATGGGACACTTCAAAGCAATGTGGAATGTTGTGTCTGCAATACAAAAAGCAAAGGATGATATTATTGCTAAGTTTGACAGTCAAGGCGGAGATGTCAAACAGTCAATAGGAGATAAGCCAGGTGGTGAAGGGTATGTGTTAGCACATCCTGGAGGCGATATCAAATTAGTACCACGCAAAACATTCTCTGCCGCAAACAGAGCAGTAGAAAGATAAGGAAAACAAAATGAAAATTACAGAGTTATTAGAAGGACCATACGATGTAGATCCAAAACTTATGCCGTATGTGAAGATGGGGCAAAAAATTGCTTCAGCATTAGAACCAGGAAGTGGAATTGAATGGGAAGATGAAGAATTCAATAAAGCGGCGGCATTGGGTTCGTCTTTTGGAAAACTAGGTTCAGCATTTGGACCTAAAACTCCAGGAGCGGCATTAAAAGATGCAATGGTTGATGTTGAAATGGCTAAGAAAATAATTGCAAAAGTTAAAAACGCAGACGTAAAACCAGGAGCAGGTGTAAAAGACCCTGAGCCAGAGCAACCAGAAGAAGAATCAGTACAAGAAGCAACACCAGTAGATGATGATGACCCTAGATATGCTGATGATGAAAACTTAGATAAAAATAAAAAAAAGAAAAAGAAGTAATCTAAATGGCCGAAAAGTTCACAGCAACTGAATGGGCAACAATGGAAGGTGGTCATAGTATTGACAGTCCATCTGAAAAGCCCTTTGCATTCATAAAAGATATTCATGAAGCAAGATTAACACGTAGCAAAGGAAATGTAAAAAGCCTTTCCTATACAGATTGTTGCGAACGTTTGTACCTAAGTGTTTTAGTATTAGAAGCATTATCACAATATGCTTTCTTTAGACGCACAGCAAATGAATATGCTAGAAGGACTACAGGATACGATACCTTTAAATCATACAGAATGAATGGTACAGATTTGTACAACTTTGCATATTTTGTAAATGGCGACGATGATGCTATGGACAAATTAAAAGATCCAGGAGCGGCAAAAGCAATGAGGCAAAGAACAAACTTGCCTATTATGCAACTTAACGGATGGCTTAAAAGTCTTGCAAGTGGCGGTGTATATACTCAAACCTCTGCCTTCCTTATCAGGTTGGAGGGTGCATTAAATATTAGAAACACAGACTATAAAATTGTAAGAAGAAACTTAACAAGATATAGAGCCCTTAGCACAAAAGACAAACAAGACACAATTACTAGATTATTAATTGCCGCAAGAGCAAAACTAAGAACAAGTGATCTTGTTGATGATTTAAGTAAATTAGCGGCAACAAATGACTTAGAAACTGCAAGAGTATTAGATAACGAACCTACAGTAAGTGTTCCTGATATCACTACAAATGCACGTGATTTAAGTTTATATAGATATGTAGTAGGCACAAGTAATTTAATGCGTACTAAAAACTTCTTAAACCTAGCAAAACAAGGTAAAAGTGTACCAGGACAATTTGTACAAGGCTACGTTCCTGCTATTAAAATGCTGGATGATATCGTAAAAGCGGGTCCTGCATACATAAATCTCTTAAGAGCACTGCATCAGAGAGCAAAAATGAGCCGTAAATAGGCATTTTTCCTCCTCTTTGGTAAATACATATAACAACTTCGTTAGAGAAAACGAAATTGGACATTAGAGAAAATAGGAGAATAAAATGTCAGCAGTAGCAAGAGTAAATCAAGACGGTCGTGATCACGGCGTCCAATACAAAACAGCAGACATGATAGGCGTTGAAATCGACGCTATCGTATCATTAGCCGCTAAAGACGGTATTGATGGTTGTCTAGCACAAATCGTTGGTGAGTTTTCACCAATCATTTACAAGTCTACAGGTACAGCAGGTAAAATATTTGCAATCGTACACGGACATGGTCAAACAGCGGCTTCAATGCAAGTTCGCTTACAGAACATGGGCACAGTAGACGGTGTTGATCTTTCAAGTGCAACAGTAACTGAAAGAGACTTAGATGGATTTGTAGCAACTTAATAGTTGTTATAAGTTTAATAACTTTAACATTAAAAGGCTCAGTTTTTACTGGGCCTTTTTTTGTGGCCGATAAGTACTAGCATGGAACGATTTGAATTAAGCACATTAGTTGATATAACTAAAACAAATGCTCGTAGAGGTGAAGACAAAATCGCTTACGGCCAACAACAGAACTATATGAGTGTGATGCAAACACTTGGTCTTAGAACCAATGTAGAAGTTTCAGATCCAACATTTAAGAAACAAAAAGCAACAGGCTTCGGAAGCAACTACTCTAACAAAAATTTGAACATATGGCATTGTATAGTCACTGTAGAACAAGACGAATCACATAGTGTAGATATGATGGAAACTGATTTTGATATGGTTCCTATTGTGCATAATTTGAATGAAAACGCTAACTTAGGCGATGCGTTATTCTGCACATCAGACTCCAAAAAGTGTAATATATTGTTTAAGATTCTAACCAAAGATGATAAATACTCTATATAAGGCAATCCATAAAAACATATTATAGGCATATTAGGCTAACTTAGAGTTTACTAATAACCCCTTTGAGCAAGGGACTAATGGAGAAGAAATAATGGCAACTGCCTTAGAACGTGAAAACCTAGAAGCACATGTAGACTTGTGCGAACAAAGATATAAGAGTCTTGAAGGTAGACTAGACAAAATTGAGAAAAAGGTTTCACATATCCATGATGATATCACTCGTGGCCAACAATCAATGACAAAAGTAATCATTGGTGCAAGCGGAACTATTGTTGCTGGCTTGCTATCTACAATCGTAGTTATTTTACTAAACCTTTCCTAAACATAAATACAGTATGAACTTAAGAGAAATCATTACTGATCCCGTATCTGACGAAATAATTATAGAAAAACAAATATGGGGACGCAGAGGTAATAAAGCCGTACGCAAGTATAGATGCTCCGGTGGCACTCGACATGGAAGAATAGTAAGTGCTCCTAGTGCATGTTTTAAGCCTATTAATATGAAGGCACGTTATACATTGAAACGTACACAAGCAAGACTTGGCAAGCGTATTGCAAGAAAGTCTAGAAGAACAAAGCGTATCAATCCAGTAAGTAGAAGAATTAAGGCAATGAACAAAGCGAGACGCTAATGTTACTTAGAGAAGTTTTCACAATTGAAGATAAAAATAGTTGTAAAGATGGTGAATATTTTTGCAATGATGATCAAATGTGTAAACCTATACCAGATGGTTGGGAAGTAATGCCAGACGGTGAACTAGTACAAAATGAAGCAGTTAGAACTATTTGGAGTCGTTCAGGCGGAAAACAAGTTCGTAAGTATCGTTGTACAAGCGGAGTGCGTAAAGGACGTATCGTTGCAAGAGCGGCAACATGTAACAAACCTTTAAATCAAAAAGCAAAGATAACACTTAAGAAAACAAAACGTAAAACTCCTAATAGATTACAGATTAGAACAGCAAAAACTAAAAGAGCCAATCCAGCAAGTAAAAGGTTAAAACGTATAAACGTTAGACCAAAGAAACGTTTTGCAGGTAAAAGGAAAATGTCGTGAGATTTGACGAGTTCAATAAAAATGACAAAGGCGAAAAGTTAGATGAAATACTTCCTGTCGCAATAGGAGCCTTAGCAAGAGGAGCGGCTAAAGCGGCGGCACCTATTGTTAAAAAAGGTGCTAAAGAACTTATCAAACGTGGTAAGCCTGTGGTGCAAGATTTAATTAAAAAAGGTAAAGATGCTTTCAAGCGTGATCCAAAAGGAACAAATTTACCACCAAATGTTGGATCAGCACCAAAACAACCAGTAGCACCCAAAGGTCCTTCAGGTCCTTCAGGAATGCCAACAGCACCAGGAGGCGGAACAGCACCTAAGACACAACAACCTCCAACATTACAAACACCTAAGCCTGGAACAGCACCAAAAATTAGAACTCAACCTGGACAGACACCTCCAGCAGTTTCAACAGCACCTAAACAACCAGGCGCACCAGCACCGAGTATGACTGCACCTAAGCCACCAGCAAGTGTTACAGCACCTAGGCCAGGACAAACACCCGCAAGGCCAGGACAGCCAAAACCGGGCACTCCACCTAAAGCAAGACCAGGACAACCAAAAACACAACCTAAACCAAGATTAGCACCTAAAACTGCAACAGTACCTAAACCTAAACAAGCACCAGGTGGCGGTTCAAGGCTAAGAAAACTTGGAGGCATAGGATTAGGCTTAGCGGCCGCAGGAGCATTAGGAAGTATGATAGGTGGCCGAGGCGGAGCAGGCGGTAACCCATATGGAAAAGATCCAGAAGAGTTTAACACAGACAACCTACCACAAGGAGACACGGGAACTCCGGTAGATACACCAGCGACAGGTATAGTACCTGGACCTGGACCAAAACAGGCCCAAGCGGCCGCTGATCAGCCAGGTGCAGAACCTACTGATCCAAAAGCACAAGCACAGCAACGTAAAATGCAAAAAATGCAAAAAGATGTTGCACAAAAACAAATTAAGGCTAAAAAAGCCGAACTTGATATGCTGAAGAAGCAACTACAGAGTATGAAATGAAACTAAACGAGTTAATAAAACAGTTTACTATCGCTATGAATAATGAAGAAGCAACATTGCTTAAATCATTAAAGGGTGTAATACCACTAGAAAGTTTTGATGAAAGAGAACAGTTCATTCTAGAGGGTCTTATACGTAAGAGTTTAGTAAGTAAAGTGTATAATAACGGTAATATTCTGGTAGTTGCGAATGAAGAAACCATCAATAAGTGAACTAAAAGCCTTAATTGAGCAAGGCTTAGAAAATGTACCATTTCCTTATGTGAAAGGAAATAGCGTTCGCATAGGTAATGCTGTAATACGCACAAGCAAAAACGGCCATTTTGTATTTGATATGAAGTGCAAAAAGCAAGTAGCCAATACTTTTAGTAAAACTGCCGCAGTTGCTATTGCTAAAAAACACGCTGAGGGACAAAATGTAGTAGACGAAGTTATGCGTATTGACCATGAAATAGAGAAAAACTACAATGATGCAGTGTTTTTCCAGCATAGTTACAAGAAAAGTGACGATGAATTGCGTAAAGAAGTACTAGAATGCAGGCTAGAGATTGCAACAACCAAAATCGACAAGGGCAGAAGTCGTCTTGAAGACTATATATACAATTAGAATGATAAATAACTATAACAAATTCTGCAAGGAAGTGAACAATGAACATTAGAGAAATAAAAACACCGATTACAGCCGCAACACTCAATGAGAGTCTAGCGAAGAGATATGGTACAAAGATTGACATATCTAAATTTACATTACCACAATTAGAAGATGCACGTAACAAAATACGTACTATGCTAAAAGACATTGAAACAAATGAAAGTTTTGATTCAGTAAAAAGTGAAAGTTATCAAAAGTCAAAATTGTTTCTAGATGTTCTAAACCAAGCAATTAAGGAAGCACCTCCAGTAGTTGAAGCAGAAGAAAAAATGCCATCTAAAGCAGAAGTAATGAAATGCTGTAAAGATGGAATGAGTGTTGCAGAAATTTGTAAAAAGTATCCAGACTGCGATCAGGATAAACTTAAAGCATTATGTAAAGAATGCAAAGATGAACTTAAAGAATCAGTTATCAAAGAAGGTGCAGAAGATAACGCAGAATTAGTTATGGCTTCCAAAGACATGGTAGATAGAGTTACAGGTTGGATGGAAGACACAGCAGAAATGCAAACAGAGTCAATGTTAGAACTTGCAGATGCTATCAGAGACGAAATGGGTGCAGAAAAATCAGAAGCATTTACTAATGCAGTTAAACCTGCACTAGAAGCAATGTACACTGCAATGGAATCAACACGCGAAGCACTAACAAATGGTGTAGGCATTGTAACAGGCGAAGGTGAGCCTATGGATGCTATGGGTGCTGAAGATCCAGCGGCAGAGGATCCAGCAATGGAACCAACAGTTGATGCAGAAGAGCCAGCAATAGATCCAGAAACAGGTGAAGCGGCAGATGACTTTGGAGCAGATGCGGCCGCAACAGGTGGCGAAGAAGAAGCAGGACGTGAAACAAGAGAAAGCGTGGCACGCTCTCGAAAGATTGGAACGTTACTAGCCGGAAAAAAGTCGTAACTGAGAACGTCGACACGGAAGTGTTGAAAAAGGTCTTAACCGTCCTCAGTAACAAAGACCAAAAAACATTTACATTTGATCAGTTGGATAAACTAATGCAAAACATTGGTAAATCTCAATTCAGTTATGACGTTTTCAAAGCGGCATATGATACTGATCCTATAGTAAAAGCAATGATCAAGAACTTTGATAAGGAAAAACTTACATTTAAAGACAAAGAAATGGACGATATTCCACAAGGCGCTAAGGAACCAA
>Ga0163180_10001093_pt1 | contig 15529 bp, 18 predicted proteins | sample AtlANTMetagenome_2_FD_109647 | JGI IMG/M metagenome (GOLD analysis project Ga0163180, IMG submission 109647) | Marine eukaryotic phytoplankton communities from the Atlantic Ocean - Atlantic ANT 4 Metagenome | ecosystem: Environmental > Aquatic > Marine > Oceanic | place: North Atlantic Ocean...
TAAATTTGATATTTTATTTTCCTCGCGCGCATGTCGCCTGCGCCAAACTCTTGCTGCTCGCCATCTTTTGCGGTGTCTTCTGGTTGGGCAAAAAAACCGTCGCTATCCTCATCTCCTTTTTGTAATTCTATATTATCTTTTACATCGTCTTGTATTTGCTCTAGTAATCTAGTGACTCTTATATTTACTCTGACCCCCACGCATTCTTTATTTGATATAGTATATACCTTTGCGTTTCGGTCAATTTCTCCAAGTACAGTAGGAGAATTATTATCAGCATCATCTTCGTGATAGTATCCCGGAGCTTTGTTAAGATCTATAGTCGGTCCGTATAATCTTTCTCCAATATTTCTGAATAGAGTTAGTTCAAACTCGCTTCCTCCTTTTAAATTTTTATCATTAGGTAAATTAGGATTTAGTGTTGGGAGCTTGCCTTGTGGGAGCCCTTCGTTCCACTCAACGTTTACTTCTTGAAAATTATAAAATCCGTCTTTATCTACAATTGGAGTTTCATTCCAATATATTGATCTTAGAAAGCCTAGGTCAGTATTACAGCTGCCGTCTTCGTCAAGAGCAGTGTAAGCATCAAATTGAAAAGACTGGTATCCAGTTTCTCCTGCATTCCCGACAAATTTATATTCGCCACTTACCAAGCCTTCTATTTGGCCTTCGCAAATTAGATCTGCTACGTCCATGTTAGAGAGCGAAACATAAAGATTGCTAGAATCTCCTGTCCTCTCTACTCCTAATTCGTCAAATATAGCTTGACGTGGCTCTGGCGCGTCTGACTTACTCATTATCCCGCATCTTTTCCTATCGTTTGATCTACTTCAAAGTCATCTCCGTTTGAAGTCAATATAGTGTTTGGATTTTTTACTATTTGATTATCTGGTCCGCATTCATCTGATTCAAAGCTAGCATTATTCCAGTCCTCTACTCTTTGCTTCATCATTTCCTGAACTGTGCCCTCTGCGTTTTTGATTCTGTCTCTGTAATCTAGGCCGTAGATTTCCTTGCCCCAATATGGTTTGTCAGTAAGATTGCTTTGGTTTTTAGTGTTGCCAGACTTAACATCAAAAGTTTGCACGCTCGACTGTATGACTTGGCTGCCCACTAAAAGTCTTCCATAGCCTACAAAAACTGGTCCGCCTTCTCTAACTGTATTTTCAGGGCCGGAAAACAAATATGATCGTCGGCCTCCTCCCTCTATTTCTCTAAAGTCTCCAAACTCTGGCATAGGTGTTAGCAAGTTAGCTATTCCAGCTGCGACTAAACCGACACCTCCCATAATTAAAGAGGCCCCAAGAAAAGAAGTAGATCCAAAAGTAAACACACCTAGAGCTATTAAGACTACTCCTGTTACAATTGCGAAAATATCTTTGAAATCTGCTCCTTCTACTACTGGAACTATATCTATGCTATCTAAATTTTTATAATTTCTAATTAATTCAGAAGAGTTTATGCCATCTTTTGTATTAATATCTTTTTCTTCATCATAAAGAAAATCTTTTTTGTTTATTAATACTCTATATTTTACATTCTCTTTGTCGTTCTTAATTAAGTTCTTAAAGAGTTTTTTACTTTGACTTTCAATAGCCCTAAGAGCTTCTCCTACTGAGGACACGGCGATGTTCCAAGTATCTCTTCCTACTTGCTCAGCTAAAACTCCGTGAAGTTGAACGTTTACTAACTTGTCATTCATTTTCTAAATATCTATACACATCTACAAGTTTTGCTTTGTAAAATTTACCTAAATCTTCTACAGATGGATATCTGTTAATTGGGTGATGGTAAATTTGACCAGATCCGATATATACTCCAAAGTGATCATACTTTGGGGCGAATCTAGATTTAAAAACAGAAAAGCATAAAACATCATTTTCTTTTAAGTCTTTTTTATCTATGACTTTTTTGAATTTATTATTTACAGATATAGTATCTATGATTGCATTGGGGAACTTTTCAAACCATCTAGAATTCCAAGACTTGTTATGTCGAGCCTTTTGATGACTCTTCGGCAGTGCGAGAGGTATATTTTTTTTATTAAGATACTCTTTTACTAGAATTAGACAGTCTGCCACTCCCCAAATAAATTCTTTTGATATTTCGCTAACTCCATTTGTTTTATATTTATAAAAGTGAAATGAGTCTTTGTTGACGTTATAAAGTATATAGTCTAATTTATGCTTTTGACTATTTTCTTTATCACTTAAGCTAAAATCCTCATTGTCTGTTATATGGGAATGGTATATAACTTTAATTTTACCTCTTAAAGAAGCTTTTAGATAATCCTCTGGATTGACTGAGAAAAAAGTTTTTTTGTTTTCTGCTGAATTTCTACAGGGCAAAACTTGAAGATTGAAATCATTTGCAGTTTCATAGATTAATCCACAACATTCTTCTTCTTTATTTTGAAGAGCATGCGATCTAATTTTAGATTTTATTTCTTCTGAAATTATCATCTGAGTGTCTGGTCTAATCTAGTGGCGTTTGGAAAACCTCCAAACTGTAATTCGCCTTTCACGAAGTCAGTGCTATCACCTACTTCTACAGAGCCATTCGCTCCCCATCTTTGCCTGCATCCGCGCAAAGTCTTAGAGCATAAATCAGCTATCCAGTAATCTGGGTTGGGGGGAGCGTATTTGGTGCCCTGACCTTGAGGAATAGAATCTTTTGCGACAAAGTAATAATTGCAGCCGTTTTTAGACATTTTTACATAGTCGCCTTTATTATAGCTAGTATTAACCCAAGTTCCTCTTTCTTTTAATTCAGTTACGCCTAGTAAATTTTTTATACTTTCATCTCTTATAGTGGAAACTGGAGGAGCAGACTCAGGTAGCGACAATTCGCTTCGCCTAATATCGCATTTGTTATAAACGTTATCAGCTAAAGATTGAGCGGAGTTTCCATCACCTTCATAAAAGCAACCGCAGCCTCTATAGGTGAAGCTGCATTTTTGAGACATGACAACCCGCCTAGGCAGCTTAACGCCCTCTACGTCCATGAGCGCGCTTAGTTCATACTCTAAGTTGACTTTATTTTCATTTGATTTACGCTCTACGTAAAAAATGTCTCTAGGAAACTCTGCATAAGGGTCTGGTTCGTATTGATCCGGAAATGGATTAGAGTAACTGCCTTGGGAGTTGTTTGGTTGAGTTATGTCGGAAAAATTTTTAGAGTCTAAATATTTTGCAAAAGTTCTAATTCTTGTCACTTTAGCGCCGACTATATCTCCATATTTATGAATAGCTCTTCTTAAAATGCTTAAAGCTTCAATTCCTTCTTCTTTTTGTGCTGAAATCCTTAAAATTGGAGTAGGCAATGTGCCTCTAGCGCTTATATCAAATCCTTCCGCCTGAATGGGCGCAGGGAAGTAAGTGTTGCCTTGCCAGTATATAAAAGAGTTAAAAGCTTTAATATTATTATGAAATCTTAGAATATTTTCTTCTCCTGTCTCTGTTACGAAGTCAATATCAATGTCTTTTCCGTCCTCTACTAAACTAGAGCCAATTGATTTTACTACTGAGGAAAGATCAATTTCAAAAAACTCCATAAGTGAAGATGGAGTTAAGTTCGAGGCTTCATACAGAAGAGACTTAATAGACTTTCTGGCTTGAGCCTTGTCCATTATATGGTATTGATCTGGCATTTTAAGTGTTCACGCCCGCTACTTGGCGAAATTCTGCTGTTATAGTATAGTTATTATAGAAAATAAATTCGCTATTCCAAGAATTACAAACAAAAAGTTTTTGGTAGCCTCCTGCGGTCAGGTCGTTGTGCGGCTCAGGTAAATCCTCAAACACAAAAGACTCTACTGATTTTCTGGCTTTTAGAAAATGGTTTATAGCCCTAGCCTCTTTAATATCGCGATGTTCAAATTTTACAGACAGTTTAATTAAATCATTAAATATGCCGTCTTGAAATCTTTGCTCATATCCATTGCCAAAATTTATGTTTACAGTCCTCGGGGAATGCTCATTAGAAAAATTGTAAGAAGGAGACCAAATAAATTTAGGTTTATTTTTGCCCTCTATTTTAGTTAGACCTCCCCAAAGGGCAGAGTCTGAATTGGGAGTGTTCCCAGAATTGTTATTAGATGTGCTGTAATAGTATAATACTAACTTTGGAACGTTGGAGGGCGTAAACCTTTCGAAAACAGCAACTACGTCATCTTTGGCATACGTTACGCTGTTATTGTACTCAGTTATGTTGTAAACACTATTTTCGTCAGCCATTTTTCCTTATACCTCTCAAAATATTACACTAAAAAAGTGTAAATATTGTAGATGTTGTCTAGGATCAGGAGAGAAGGGCAGAAGCTTGCGGTTAACGGAACAGGAGTTAACGCGTTACAAAGCCTTTCTTTTGGCTATGAGACGAGCGCGCAGCCTCTGTCTACTCTTGGCATAGAGAAAATGATTTATGCTCCTGCAGGGCCTCAGACGGCTTCTATTCAAGCAAATAGCTTAATGGTCCATGATGATTTTTTCATTGGGTTTACTGGAGAGCTTCCTTTTAGTGGTCAGGTTGATTATAAAAATGAAAATATTAAATTTACAGAAGCTTACCTTACATCATATTCATCATCTTGCTCGATAGGAGAAATCCCATCGCTGGGGATGTCTGCGGAAATCTACGGTGAAATGGGGACGGGCGAATATTTGGATTTTGGGGCTACTGCTCCTCACGATACAGAATTAAAAATAGCAGGCTACAACTCAATAAGCATTGATTTAGACGAATTTAATTCAAATAGGGTAAATAGTTATTCTTTGGATATACAAACTCCGAGAACTCCTGTTTATGCCTTCAACGATAAGATTCCATCTGAAGTTGTCTCTGATTCTCCTTTGGATGTGACTTTGCAATTCTCGATCGAGCCTGATGATTATAAAATAAAAAATATTAGATTTGTTCCTGAAGAAACAGTATTTAGAAATGTTAATATTGAAATCAATAAAAATAACTCAACAGAAAATATAAAAACATTTTCTTTTAATAACATGCTTCTTGTTTCAGAGCAGTACCAATCTGATAATAATACAAACGTGCAAATCAATTTCACTCTGAAAGGAACTATATTAAGAGCATAAAATGAGTTCTATTAGATACGATAAAATACCAGTTATTATTCAGTACGGCTCTAGGACTGAAAAAATACTAGCATACGACTGTACTCTAAGCGAAGCAGCTGAATTGCAGCCTGTCTATTCAATTGGTAAAAAAGGCATCGCAGAGCAAACTCCTGCTGGTGCCAGAACGGCTAGTATTTCTTTTTCCTATACGCCGGTTCTTACTGGATTTGTAAATGAAAAATATAAGATAAAAGGAGACTTCAACATAATTAATCATGTTGCAAGTGGTTTAAAGACTTCTAAAAAAGCTCAGACTTCTGGGATATCAATAAGATTTGGCGGGATTAGCGGAGAGGGCCTTTTAAGCTCTTATAGTTTTCAGTTAGAATCTTATTCTCCTGTAGAATGCAGTGTAAATTTTGAATTATTTGGGTCAGGTGAGGATTTGCCCGCGAGTGGCGAGCTTAAGTCTCAGACTGTAACAAGAAATGAGCAATCGGCAATAGCCTCTGGAGTTGGCCATAGCGCTTTCTCAGCGTTTATGACAGCGGGTTCACCGGCCACTATAACTAGCTCCGACGAAACTGGGATATTGCAATCAGTCGATTATGCTATCAACTTTGATTATGAGCCTGTTTATAAATTAGGACAAGAGTTTCCTTCTTCTTTTCTATTTCATTCCGCTTCTGAAGAAACAAGAGTGTCTGAAAATTTATACGAGACCGGAATAGAGTTTACAGGAAAAGCAGAGAATTTTAAATTAAATATAAAAAGCATAGACAACGCAAATGCAATTTCTGTTAACATGGATAAGCCTGTTTTAGCTAATACTCAATTAAGAGTTGGCGCTGGCGGCATAGCTCAAACAGAAAAGACTATAAGGAGTTTCTATTAATGATTTTTGCTGCCAAAAATATAAAACTATCACTTAATGAAGTAGATATTTTAGCTACTCAGTGCTCGCTAGATATTGCAAACTCTATAGACCCTAGATATGACGCAGGCCAGAGACATTCTAGAAACTATTTTGCAAATGATGGCGTAGGGTCCACTTTAACTTTTAGTCATTACCTAACTGGTGACTTAGAAAAGATAAAAACTTTTATAGGAAGCCAAGGAGAACTGAGAGGAGGCGATGGAAGGAGTAATCAAGGCCAGATTATCACAGGAAGCTTCGGCGGGCTAACTTTTACTAGTGGATATCTGCAAAGTTATACTATAGAATTTTCCCCTAATTCCCCAGTAGTAGCTAACTCTACGGTAGTATTTTTTGATGATTTAGAAGGAGAGTTTACTCAAACAGAAGAAGACATTCCTCAAGAAGAGATACTAAACTGTAAAAACATTTCAATAGTAAATACTTCAGCGACAGAAATTGGAGAAATAAATGACTTTTTAAACGCTTCTTACAGTTATACTTCAGAAATAAATCCTGTTTATGAAGCAGGCCAAACTGTGCCGAATAGAATTTACTTCGGTAGAAAATCTGTTGCAATGGGTATACAAGTAGACAACCCAACAGGTTATATGCCTTTTAACGGCGTGTCAGCGAACTTTAAAATTAATCTAACGAAACATAATAGTTCAACGAATGTGGAAAATTTTGTTTGCTTTGGAAGGCTGCAGTCTAGAGCCATGCAAGCATCCGTTGGAAGCAAGGTAACTCATCAGCTAGCAATAGTGACTCACAATCACACGAGCGAAACAAATGTAAATGGGATGGCTTCTAGACCGAGGCCTGTTTTTCCAGAAGGATCACCACTGAATCTATAAAAAATGCCAGAGATATTTAATCCAAATTCAGGCTTTTTCATAAGCGGAACAAATTTAGACTCCACTGACAGGGTTAAGTGGGGCGACGTAAATATTGGTTTAGACAGGCTGCAGTTTCTTGGCTCCACTGGCATAAGCGGCGCTTTAACTCCCGACGTTGAGACAAGCGATGTTTTTGTAGTGGATTCTGACGGTTCTGCTGTTTCGATTGGCGAGCAAATTGTAAGGCTAACTGAAGATGATCAAATAGAAGTTTCTTCTTTCTCGCCGACTAGAGGAAAATTTCAAGATATAGTTACTGTAAATGGATCTAACTTTTATAGAATTACAGACGTTAAGTTCGGCAATAAGCCTGCAACTTTCAACGTATTGTCTCCTACGGAAATAGAAACGTCTGTTCCTGCAGATGCGGGCTACTCTAGAATACAGGTTTCTTCCACTAGTAGAAGCGGAGAAGCAGACAGCTCTTTTAGCACGGGCACTTCTGTAGATTTTTTTGCGAGTAGACCGCAAATAAATTCTCTTAGTATGAAGTCTCAGTTAGCTGGAAGAAAAATTACTGTTTTTGGCTACTCTTTAGATTCCGTAACTGGTATTAAATTTGAAAATTCTAGCGCCACTCAGTATCCACTTGGGGTACAGACCACGGCGACTGGATCGTCTTTTCAAGTAGAAGTTCCAGATGGAAGCGCTAGGGGGAGGCTGGTATTGTTGACGCAAGATGGTGAAGCTGTAACCGGTCAAAATACAGAAAACAACTTCTCGCATTTTGTTGAAATTGACTCGGTAACTCCTTCAGGTGTGTTGGGGGGAGGTGTTGCGTCTATAAACGGTCGAAACTTTTTCTCAGGGACTTTGGCCGAAGACAGCAATGGCTTCGTGAAAGTTAGATTTGGCGGGATCGATACTACAGAATTCAAAAGGCAAGACTCTACTTTAATTACTGGGACCGTGCCAAATGAGATAAATACTGGATCGAATTTAGTTTCTTTGTACAGTGACTTAGGTGAAATATACGAAAGTGGGAAAAATATATTTGTAAGCGGAAAGTTGGCTGAAATAAGTGGCGTTAATCCAAAGTTTGGGATCACTGGAGGCTTTGTAAACATAACAGGAAAGAATCTAATAGGAATTAAGAAAGTCACACTTACTAGGGCCGATGATACAGGCATATTTTATGAAATAACTGGATCAGGAATAACGCAGTCCCCTCTAAAAAATAAAGTAGAGATAGTAATACCCTCTGGGTTTCAGACTGGATTTGCTTCAGGCGAAGGTAGAATAGAGATAAATGTTAAAACTAGTGGGCAATTTGGAGTTTCAAACGAGCTTAAGAGTGGATTTTTAATTTTAGGAAGACCGATTATTCAAAACGTATTAGGATTGGACAACATTCCAAAAGAGCCTAGCTCAACAGGTATAATTTCAGGATTAAACTTGCTAGGCAGTTCAAAAATTACAATAGTAGATTCTGTAAATACTGGAAATTTGGGATCCTTAAATATAACAGGCGTTCAGATGAATTCTACTAGCGGCCAGTTTATTAAGAATTTATTTAATTTTCCAGAATCATTTAATACTACTGGAATAAGATTAAAAATTACCAATCAAGGTGGAGAAAGTAATTTATCAGAAGTTATTAAGGTTCATAAGAAGCCTGCATTTAGTGGTTTTAATCCATCGTCAGGTGTCGCAGGAGATAGAGTTGTAGCAAGTGGATACTTTAGTGGCTTCAAAGGCGACGGTATAACAATTGGAGGAGTGGCGGTATCTAATCTAAGTTTAACTGGAAGCGATGCAACTGGGGCGACTTTTTTGATTCCAAGTGGCGCAGCAAGTGACTTCTTTTCGCTCACTACAAGTGGGGGCGCAGAAGAATCTAAAAGTAAATTTTCTTTGATGCCTGACGCTCCAGTTACTACGGGTCTTTCCCCCTCTCCTTTTTCGCCTCTGGATTATTCAGTGTTCTCTGAGAAACAAAAGATAGATATATTAGGAAGTAATTTAAATTTAGTTAATCAAGTAATATTTTATGATTCAGCCAGTGAAGATGTAACTCAAAATACTTTCCTATCAAAGTCTGAAAGCAAATTAAGCTTAAACCTGCCTCAAAACGCTTTTTCTGGAGTTGTTAGATTAAAAGATAGATTTGGCAGAACCACAACGGGCGCTAATGAATTTAATTTAGTAAAATTTTCTGGAGCTTCAGGGTTCTATGGAGTTTTCGGCGAAGAAATATCTCTTAGCGGGAGTTTCTTCTCTGGTTTAAATGCATCGTTCAGAAATGAGTTTGGAGAAATAACATCGGGCACAATATCATCTTCTTCTAATATAACTGGAAATATATTTTCTTTTAACACTAAAGTTCCAAGAGAGGTCACTTCCTCTAAAATACTAATAACAGGAGTTAATAATAATAAACTGCTTGAAACAGACGACTTATTTTTCCCGCTGCCTACAGTATCAGGTGTTAGCGGCTCTTCTGATTTAAATGTTAATCAACAAGTAAGGATAACTGGAATCAACTCTTTAGGAAGTTTTAAGTCAGGCGATGCAGTCGTAGGTATAACTGGAGCTGGGCAAAATGTTTTCTATAATATAGATTCTTTCTCTAAAATAACAGGCGATGATGGGAAGCCTGCGTCTGTTTTCTCATTTAAAGTCGGCGAAGAGTTTACTGGAAGTGGCCAGTTTTACATAATGAGCCCTTGGGAGAATTATAACTCAGGAGGATTTAATTTCTCAACTTCGAAAACAAATGAGAATATAAATAAAATAATTACTGATGATTTTTTCAATATAGTTTTTCCTGCTCCTGCGATATCTGGAATATCTGGAGTAGGCAAAATTAATGACAACATTTCAGGTTTTATAAGCGGAGAAAACTTAAAGTCAGTCACAGGCCTGTTTATTTCTGGATCAGGGAGTAACGCAACTACTGGAACTACAAACTTTGTAAATGTTTCTAATACTTTAATAAGATTTTCTTCTCCTTTTGCTAGTGCTAGGACTACGTCTGGATTTTTAGTAGTACAAAGTGAAAGAGGCGTGGCTACAAGTGAATTATCCGGCGGCTTTATAGAATTAATTAACCCAGTTGTCATAGACTCTTTCTCTCCCTTGCAGGGTATAACAGGATCAACTGTTAATCTAGTAGGATCAGGATTTAATAATGCTTCAGAAGTTACTTTTACAACTGTAAATAGTTCTGGGAGCGGATCTTTTACTATAAACTCAGATTCTGGAGTGTCGGTAGTTGTGCCTCAATTTACAGTTTCAGAGGGGCAGGATGCGACTATAATAGTCAAGGGAGTTGATACAGACGAATCTACTGCTTCTAGTAGATTTACTATAATACATGATGCTCCTACCGTACAATTTAATGTTGTTAGCGGTAGGGCGGCTCCGGAAGTTGGAGCTGATAGATCTGCGATATTTACTATAGTAGAAACTATAGACGGAGTTGATTATTATGTTACTAAAATGATCAATCCCGATGGCAGAGAAATTCGCATGAATACAGAAAGAGTATAAAGCCGCCCCAGTGGACCTTTAAAATGCTTCTAGAGCATTAAGTTTGTAAACTGGGTGCGGCTTTAAGACTGTCTAGTGACGTGTTAAAATGCCTCTTGGGCATTGACGTAATAAACTAGATCAATCTTTTAGAAGCTCTTTTACTTCTTCGTAAGATTCTTTTACTCTCACGGAGTTTCTGCGAAGTTCTATGACTGTTCTTTCAGAAGAGTCTGCATAGAAAGTTTGTATTTTAGAAGTGTTGATAACAATGTTTCTTTCAGGGTTAGACAAACTGCCGATTCCCTCTGTAACTATTTCTGTAAGTTCTATAAACATAATTTTTTATTTAAACATTTGCTCATAACAGTTTTTACAAAGCAGGTAGAGTTTGCCTGCTTTCTGTACCCAAGTCAAGTCGATTTCTTGGAATTCTTTTTTGCATTGTGAGCATTCGCACATACTTTGCAATTACACCGGTCTTTAAAAAATAAATTTTTTATTTTTGACTTCCAATAACTAAGAGCTAAATTTACAAATAAGTTCAAAATGGCACCCCGAGCTGGACTCGAACCGGCAACCCTCTGCTTAGAAGGCAGATGCTCTATCCAATTGAGCTATCGGGGCTGAGTAGATCAATCTACCAAGTGTAATAATGACCTCTTTTAAGAAATTTGATAAACCGCTCTATGAACTCCTCTTGACCGGAGAAGTGATCTATTAAGTTATCGTGTTCCCATATTAAACCACTCATATAATCGTGCACTTTTTTAGAGCTTTCGGATAAGCCTAAAGCATAGCCACATGACTTCATTTGTTTTACTGAAGAATTTGGCTTGTCAGCTAGCTCATACTCGTTTGAACTAGGCGAAAAATTATTAAAAATTTCTTTAATAATGTTCTGCTTTTCTTTTGAGGGAGTCTTTCTTTCTTGGGGAATTTGAACCCAAGATTTTTCTAGAGCTTGCGCCAAAGACTTAGCGTCTTTTGAAGAAACTTTCTGTCCTTCGTTGATTAAATAATACCATAACGGTTCAAAATGTTCCTCGTCGTAACAAGAGGGTTTCCAGCCGTATTCTAATCCTAGCCTTAGCGTTAGGGAAAAGCCTCGAGACTGAGCCCTAAAATAATCTTCCCCATGCCAAATGCCCTTACGCCTTTCTTCTGGGTCGGGGTTTTCTAGATTGCCTAATTTTCTGTGAAGATCGTAACTCATTTAAAAGTTTTTCGGGCTTTCATACGTTTGTAATCTTCCCAAGTTGGCTTCGGATTGGGCAGTTGCTCCCACTCTATTTTTAACTTTTTACGCTCCCACTCTATCAGAGAACTTGAGCTCATGACCCTGTTAAGCTTGCCACCGTACTCATAATTATAAGCAAAGTCCAAGCGATCATTACTTTGATATTAACATTATTACTCATCCAGCCCCAAATAAAGGTAATGAGTCCACCTATGCCGCATAGGAAAGTTAGAAGAATACATGCAATACCGAGACCTGTTTTACCCTGCTGAAACATGGCTACCCAAGCAATAATGAGACACACTAGCGAGGGGAGGGCTAGCACCAACTGAATAGGACTAATTTCTGTTTCCATGATATTATTTTTTAACTAAAGGTTTAGGTGTTTTTACTTTCTTCACTTTGTACTTGCTTTTATCTTGCTCGTACAATCTAGTTAAATTGTAAAACTCTTCATACTCAACGAAGGTGTCAAAGGTATAGGTTTGGCTGGCTCCATCGCCCAAGTCAAATACTACATGCCAATCGTTTTCTTTGTCGCTCTTTTCAGCTCTTATCGCAGCTTTACGCAAAGCGGTAGCTTTAAAAGTTTTTATAGCATGCTGATAGGAAATGCCGTCACGACCAACTTTACCGTACTGACCATGTTGATAATGGTCTTGGACTAAAACTCCTTTCTGGTCTATGCCGAACACAGTCCATTGTCCCTCGGTGTACTCTGAAGATTTGTAAGTGTTGTTTCTGCCGCCGAAAGTGTGAGCAGGAATGTTTTCTCCAGCTACGATGTTGACATAAATCACCTTCTTCTCTTCTCTAGCTTTCTTTGCAGCTTCTTTCAAAGCCATAAAAAGATTCCTATTATAATAATTTAAAGATTGGTAAAACGCTTTATTTGCGCCTGTAGTTGGGATAAATAAAGTTTTCTTGGTAATGATGTCATTAATAGGAAAATACTCCTTGCCCGCTGGCTCTTTCCACATTTCTTCGCGAGTTAGAACTCTCTCGTCTAACTCTGGAATGTAACTGTTAGCAAAAGCTACAAACGATCTATTTTCTTCTGTCTGTGCAAAAACAGAAACAGAAACCAACATTGATAGTATTAAGCACCTCATCTCAGAAAAGTTTTGAATCCTCGTCTTTAGTTTTTAAGACAATTCTTTGTATTGAAAATTTGAAAGCAAAGAAAGAAATAATTGGCCAAACGACAAGCACTAGCGCGTTAAACCAGCCGGATTGCTCAAGAGCATCCGCATTTCTTTCTCCGCCTAAAGCCATAGCGAAGCCGACTACCATCCCTAAAGAGAATAATCCAGCGAAGTTAAGGCCAACAAAAGCTAAAAAGCCTAAAAGATATCTTTTCATTTTTCTACCTTAACTACTTTGGTCACAGGCTTAGCTAAAAACTTAAATGTCTTCAGCGTCAAAGTGCCAACGTTTTTAAGTAGACCAACTGTTGCTATAACCGTGCCTTTGCCGCCTTCGGCAGCAGAGCCTAACGCCATGCCCGCAGGCACAGCAACAGCTTCGGGGTGATTCTTAACAGCTTCTTTTGTTTTGTCAAGCTGAAAAAGCTCGATAAACTCATTAAGTTTAATCTTGTCGCCTGTTTTGCTTGCCTCTACAAGTTCCTTAAAATTAATTTTTATAATTGAATCTGTAAGTTCTTGAGAGCCTTGCATGTAATGGCGAACATAATTGCGCTTTAGCCAAGTTTTAGGTTTAGTAATTTTAAACTTAGGTTCATCGGGATTTACCCAACTGCCATTTTCATAAATAACAGTTTTACCAAAAAGTTTTAATTCTTCACCTTGAACTAAGGTGACCGACACGAGTAGAGCAAATATGATTTTTTTCATTATCTCCAAACACGATAACTGTCGCTATCTTCATGAAAAGTGCTGACCTCCAAGAACTTAACGTCGCCTTCGTGCGCAATAAGTTGATGAGGCTTTAACCTGTCGAGAACAAATGTATCACCTTCCTCGAGAATGTAAACAGTTTTTTTTGCAGTTTCTGTATTTAGCGTTTCGACTTTTAACTTGCCTTCTAGGATATAAAAAGTCTCATGCTTATTTGCGTGAAAATGCATCGATCCTTTATACCCTTCGTTAATATAAAGAATTTTGCCGCAGTAGTTTTCTTTTTGATTGTTAACAAGCCAGAGCTCATAGCCCCAGTCTTTTTTAACTTTTTTAATAGAGCTTCTCATAAAATTAAAATAAAAGAAACTGTTCAGATTTTTTTACATCATCAAAATTTCTTGATTGAAGATTAGACTTTACTGTTAGTAAATCAGAAAAAGCATTAAAAAGTTCTTTTAGTGAATTTCTATAAATAGTCCTGTATTTTAAAAAAATAGCATCTTCTTCACTGGTGAAAGTCCCTCTGTTTCTGCTTTTTAAAAAGAAGTTTTCTTGTTTAGCTTTTCTAGCAATATAGTTTCTTTCGCCGTGATACATTACATTACTTCTTCCAACTCCTCCGTTTCTATGAAAAGGACCAAGATTTAAAATATATTTTTTAGTAAAAGACCAACTGCATAGCTTGCCTTGAGACTCTCTATAGTTTAAATCTTCAGTAATTTCGCCCTTCTTGCCAATTTTACCTCTAAGTATAGATAGGATCGTATACATTTGAGACATGGAAATTTTGTTAGTATTGACTTTGCCTTTTTTCGCCCCTATTTTATATCTATCGTTTAAGACGAAGGCATCTTGGGCTTCTGGAGAAAGGAGGCTAGCAATTGTTTCGATATTATCTCTAATAAATTTAGCGTTAGGATCGGAGTCAGAATAATCAAAAAAACGAGCAGCATTTAAAACAGCATTTAAATCTGCTTTATGTTTATATCCTTCTTTTCTGACTTCCGTCTCCGCGAAGTTAGCACTAGGCTTCTTTAGAGAAATTTGAGGAAAGTTAGCTACTAATTTATAGATTGATACTGGATCATTTAAATCACTTTTTTTAAGCTGCGAATAAACTGATGCTCTAGGTGTAGACTGCTGTGGAAAAAGTCCAATAAGCAAATCGTTTTTTTCTGCATCTTGGTAGAACTGAGTTAACTCTTTAGCGGTAAAAGGCTGAGCCTTTGAGTAAGATCTTTCTCCTCTAGGAGATCCTAAATGCGCGTTTTCTCCTACTAGTGCCCAGCCTCTTAATTTTGGGTTTTTGGCTAGATTTAAAAAATCTTTTTTATCTTTTATTTCAACGACTTTTTCGCCGTCATAAAAAGTTTGAGAGTTTTTACCGCTGTCAGTTGTTGCCAGCTTTCCTTCTTTTGCTCTCTGTACAATCAGAGAAGTATAATTATTTTTCATCCTAATTTAAAATAGATTTAACTATTGCTAAATTAGTATATGTATAATTTTTAATAAATCAAAAAAAAAGTTATGCATCAGCTTCGCCGATGTCAATAAAATACAGAAGTTTAAAAATTCTATCTGTACCTTCAGAATGGAATATGTCTAATGGCACATCCATATTTAAGTCTGAATTTGGCTTAGTCAGCCAGTCTGCTACATAATCATGATCCATGACCGCGCAGCACTCGTTAACGAGGTTTGTGAACTCTATTAGTTTATTTTTTTTTACTGTCATTTGTCTCTGCGTCGCTCGTCATACTGACGTTTTCTTTCGTTGTTGTCAATCTTTCTGTCGATTTTTTCTTGGCCGCTTTGAAGCCTTTCGAGCCTTTGAAGAATGTATTCTCTTTTTTCCTTATCCTCTATTTTATCTATATACTCCAACCCTTTTTGAATAATTCTTGGATCTACTTTCGGCCGTCTCGAAGGAACGGTGACTATGTTTGCCTTGGGAATTGTAGAGGCTGTTTTGACGGACTTGTTTTTATCGTCCTTCTTTTTTACAATAGTGGGCTTGGTGTTGAGCTTGGGTAATGTAATTACAGAAGGTAGTTTATGGGTCTCAA
>Ga0163180_10001094_pt1 | contig 15524 bp, 9 predicted proteins | sample AtlANTMetagenome_2_FD_109647 | JGI IMG/M metagenome (GOLD analysis project Ga0163180, IMG submission 109647) | Marine eukaryotic phytoplankton communities from the Atlantic Ocean - Atlantic ANT 4 Metagenome | ecosystem: Environmental > Aquatic > Marine > Oceanic | place: North Atlantic Ocean...
AACAGCCCTCCAGAAGCACCGATTCTCAGCTTCGAATTCACCGATCTCTGTGATGGTGATATGATTTGCCATATCGTCCAAGATGCCTATGATGCCGACGGTGATCCCATCACCTATACCATGAACTGGCTGCAAAATGGAAACGCGATCAGTGTCGGTCTGGATACCGATACCTGGACCAATGATACCGTTCTGGCCGGCGGGTTTTTAGAGGGCGAAGAATGGACCTGTCAGGCAACCCCTAGCGATGGTGTCGATATTGGTGATTTCGCGGAGCAAGTCCAGACCATCACCTGTGGGGAAGAAACCATCTGCGCAGGCTACGACCTTGGAACCGCACAGCTTTCGATCGTTGAAGACCCTTCTCGCAGTATGGATGAAAACTGGGGATATAGTGCGGCCAGCCTCGGCTACTCGTATAACTTTTTGAGCAATTCCGATCTCAACAGCACATCGTTTTATAGCAGTACAGATGTGTTGGTGATCTCCGAAGGCACCGGGTCCTATAGCAGCCATCAGATCAACATCATTCAAGATTTTTTGGAGCAAGGAGGCTCTGTCTATTTTCAATCCGAGTACAATTGTAGCTCCTATTCCTCAAACCAAGGGATTGCGACCATCCTCAATTCCTATGGTGCGGGTTTCTCCTGGAACGGGATTGTCAGCGGTGATCTGAATCCCACCCAAATCGTCGGCTGCATGAGCCAAGATGCCCAAGGAAATACCCTGCCCGCTCTCAGCTATTTTTGGTATGGCTGTGGATCATCTTCCAGCTCTCCATACTACGATCCATTCCTACAATACAATGGTTCCCACCTGGGTTTTGCCTATTGCTCAGGCAACCCAGGACATGGCATGCTCATCACCACCACCGATCAGGACTGGGTCAATAACACCAGCCATCCCAATGCAGAGAATTTGCGCCAACAAATTCTGCTGCGGCTGGCCAATGCCCCCAGCACCTGCCCATAGTACTGATCGTTTCAAGCACGATCAAAAAGCACTGGATATAGACTATGCCTTGTCTTCTTTGCTGGCGAAATTCTGTCGCACATTCTGGCTGATATAGGTCGCCAAGCCCCTTCCTTTTTCTGCCAAGCGCTTCATCTCGTCGACATGTTTCTTTCCCGGTATATCATGGGAGTAGTAATAGACATCGTCGCTGATAAACTGAACACGTATACCTTCATCAAGGATTTCATAGGCTTTTACACCGGATTCTTCACTTAGATTTTTATAGGGAGTCATGGCAACCTCACTGATGGGAATAAATGGATGGAAAAGCAGACACTGCTGTCTTTTTGACCTATCCACCTTGGATCAGTTGGACAATGTTTTTTCCAATATTTGCCAGAGAAGACCAGCCATACCCGCGATAAAACATCACGATGTTGTTGTTTCGAAGACCGTTTACTGACAGTGCAAAGATGAAATCGGAACCACATATACACTTCCCCTCGGTGCAGATACAAACGCAATTGCCGCTCCTTCTTTGATAAAGGCAATCGCAGATACAGAGACATCAAGTTGCACCGTTGTGGTTTCTTGTGGGCGATGGGCACACCAGAACCGTAATCCTGAGCTGCGCGCTATAACAAACAAGGGGAGCGTTGGGTGCGCGGCAATTGCACCCAAGGTACTCTCATCAGAGAAGTGGAGATAGGGATTGGCATCTTCGGGGCGGTACAGGGAAAGTCCTTGATGATCGGCAGCAGCCAACCACTGTCCGTCTGCACTCCAGATGAGTTTTCCATTTTTTGGACCCACAAGCTCTTGGATATCGCTTTTGGACGTCAGATCCATACGAAAAAGACCGCGAGAGAACCATGCAGCCTGTGAATTACTAATGCGCATGTCGGATAAAGAGCGTGATCGAGGCCACTCTTTGATCAGCTTTTGACGCGTACCATCTGCCAAGCTCCATACCAACCGGGTCACCACGTCTCGATTGATACTTCTGCGCGTCAGCACACCATTCGTTCCTTGGGCATGAAGGATCAGATGCTGTCCATTGGGGCTGATGTCATAGTTTTCTAGCGTCCAATCCGTAGGTCCGACTTCAGGCTCAGCCTCTTCCACAGAGACCCCTTCCGGAATCGGTTCGAGAACACCGTTGAGAATATGGTTCGCGATCTGAAGGCTTTCCGACTTTTCTTTCATGATACCGATCTGAAGCTGACCATCTGGCAGAAAACACGGCCGTGCACTTCCACTACCTAAAATGGACATGGTTTTGTGGCGTTGATTGTTTTTGTAGAGGAATGCCGTCGATGCATTGGTGGTGACAAATGATGTCGGTCCTGCCGCAATATGTCGTGCATTGCTTCTCTCGATTTCAATCGGTATCCCCAACTGTATCATCTGTTTTTCCTCATTTTTTGGCACACATGCCCATAGAAATATAGCTATCATCATTCTTCAAAGGAACTATCGTGAACAAAAACCGTACGCTGATTGTAATCAATGGCATACCAGCTTCCGGTATATCCGATGGAATATACCTCTGTATTCTTCGATAGAGATCCCACCGATGGGCTACGATTATCTGGTTTTTCATACATAGTGGCCTTGCTTTTTCGGATAATTACCGACCCGGAATAGGGCTCGAGATAGGTCTCATTGATCCCGTCTCCATCGAGATCGGTATTGGCATCAATATCAGTTTCTGGATCCTCCATATCTGGAGTTCCCAATCCGATATAGTCAAGAATCGCTTCTTTACTGGTCACACCTTCCAGCATTTCATTGATCTGCAGTGCATCAGGAAAATCGCGATCGGTCTCACCCAATGTGTACAGAAGATTTTTTGCTTCGGAAGCAGCACCGGCTGCTTTTCTCGATATGTGAATGAGCGCATAAAACAGTGCTCCTGTCCCGGGATCCCCTCCTGCAGATACTGCTGGAAGCATATCACCATAATAGGGTCGCAAAAAATCATCCCCGATATATGCGCCATACCTCTCACAGATCCCTACCCGATTCCACGAGTTCATCCGGCTCGCCAGCGTACTTGCGCGCTGTGTATCATACTTGAGCCAAAACTGTAGAACGGGAAAGGAATGTCTCGCCCATCGAAAATTGGATGCGGTTTTGAGTGCTTTGCACAATGGTAACGCATCAGCACTTGCAATATTATTGTCCAATTCTTCTGGATTACAGTACGCGGAAGAATTGCTGCCGAGATGCCCCAAGGCACCGGCGGAATCACAGAGCTTTTGGATGGCCCCAACATTGGATTGATATGCCTGTAACATCCGAACAAAGATGCTTCTAATCACCGCTTCATTCCATTTGGTTCCCTGAACAACACCATATCCAACACTCGCATTGCTAACCCCCAAGCGGCGCTGTATCGCGGCAAAGGTTGGCTCGGGGCCGATCTTTGCCCAGCATTCCAATACGGCTCGAAGAACCCCCAAGGGCTCTGTTCCTTTTTCGATGTATACCCGTTTTTTATCGGTGACATGCGGATCTTTGGCGCTGACCATCGTTAGGTTGCCCTGATCATCGATCAGCTGCACAGGACCAATAGAAGCATTGGCCCCAATCGATTCAATATTGTATCCATAGGTATCCGCCAAGACCTGTGTGGTGCTGGCCAAGCTTCCCTGGCTAAGCAAATGTTGCTGCAGCTTCGCTCTTTGCTCTTCCTCTGATAGCCCCTCGAGATCAACCTCGGAGAGATCATTGGAATTGGTAAGACAGGCATTAAATACAATTCGACCCTCTGATGAATCAGGATCCATATTTTCCATAATGGTGAGCAACAGTTCCTCAGTCGCCACACCATTCTCATCGAGATCAATTGACTCTGAGCGTGTTCCGAGATGGGTCTTGCCCGACTCATCTTGCCATGAATTATCGAGATCGACATCTCCGGTCAGCTCCATTGAGTTGGCATCTCCATGTCCGGCGATCATCACCTGTGAGATACAATCATTCATCCCCCAGCGCTGGGCGATCCGTGGGATTTCTCCTTGAATTTCTGCGAGAGAACTGGCTCCTTCGTAGAGAATCGTTAGGTTGGCGGGTTCGGTGACCACATCCGTCATATATTCATCGCGATGAAAACCTCCATTGTGATCAAAGGTACTGTGCAAAATTAGAATCAACGGTCTTGATTTGGAGGTGTCTTGGCTGTTGGCAAGAGCGGCATCCAAACACGCTTTTTCAAAACGATGAATGCTCCGAACATAGGGGAGAGAGCGATAGTCGGCGAGATTTGCATGCTCTTCTGCCAGCAAGATACAGAATGATTCAATATCAGAAGTATGCTCGATCACCGGATTAAAGGCCTTATAGTATTCGACCAAGCTATCGACCAGAGCATACGCAAAAAGCCGCTCAAACTCCTCTTGGTCGACGGCGGCTGCAAGCACCAACGTCGGAATCCCTGCTTCGAGTTTTCGAATATCAGCACCCCACTGGATCTGCTCCTGTAGTGAATCTGGCGGACTCGAAATATGAACGGTTTGCGAAGAGATCTCACAGGCCATACCCAACGCCACCAGTGCGTTCACCACTTCTTCATCTTTGATTTCTTGTCGAATGGTTTCTACATTGTGCTCCCGACAAAGATTGAGAATTCCACTCGACCATGCAAACTCAACCACCGGTCTGAGCTTTGTGACTTCCTCTGGTTTGAGACCACCTTTGCTATGCCAATCGACTTGCTCTTCGGTATAGGTGTAGAGCTCATCAATATTCATCGCTATAATATCGGCATAGGTCTTCTCCGTTGAGGCAACCTCATTAACTTCTCGCAGCATCTGAGTGGAACGGTGCGACACTTCAGAAACGGACTCGGAAACCTCTTGCTGCGCTTGCGTGAAGAGCTGTGGAAGCTTGGCCTCTATGGCGTAGGCCTCGCGTTCGAGAGGATCATGGGGACTCGAAACCCCACTGCCATGAATGCGCCCTTCTTGATGCTGTTTGACATGCGTTAGCTCATGCGCAAGGAGCTTTTCTCCTTGTACGCTATGTGGAGAGTACTGCCCTTGGGCAAAGTAGATATCGCGACCCACCGTAAAGGCATGTGCTTGAATGGCCTGACTCGCACGATGTGCTGATTGATCGGTGTGGATTCGAACCGCAGAAAAATCTGCATCCAGAGCGGCTTCCATCTTACTCTTCAGCTGCTTCGGTAGATCTCTTCCATGCGAGCGTGTACGCTCCTGATGGGCGTTATGTGGATCGAGATTCTCGCCTTTCATCTTACGCAGCATCGCCTGGTTGGATGTCCAGATATTGGGCCCTACCATCGATCCGGATACAGCTTGCTGCAGCTGCTCGCCCAGCAACCCCAAAAATCCCCCCTCACGATAATCGATTGCTGATTGAACCAATGCATTCCCGAGATGGGTCTGGAGAAAAGCCCCTCCCTCCTGCTCTGAGTCGGATTCTACCCGTTCAAGATGCTGGGTTTCAGGCTTCGACAGCAGCGGCTGCACTCGGGGACGAAATTCTTTGGGGTTCATATCCAACCTTGAGGAAAAGCATGTTCATTGTAGCATCGAATACTCGTATTGCTCAAGCTTTTGCAGGCATTTCCAAGTCGCTGTTTTTCTCCTTCCACAACCACATCAAAAATCGGGTATTTTTGGCAGCTAAGGAGGGATGTTCTCTTCCACCAACCCTAGAGAGAAATAATCGCAATACTGTGCCCATTCGGTTTTTTGCTACACAGCATTCCATCGTTTCAAGCAAGCACAGAACTACAGCTTATCAATGATCACAACGCCATCACCAGTATTGACCCCCCCCGTATTGCTCGGATTCAAACCATTATTATAGGAGCCGGCACCATAGCTTGGAAAGGAAGTACTATAATCGTTGGTGTTGACCACTTTACCGCCATGGTAGCCACCGCCACCACCGCCTTCATACTGGGCTCCACCGCCGCCACCGAAGCCGCCAATACCTTTGTTGCACTCATAGCGATCACCACCTTCACCACCATTGAGGAATGATTTTCCGTACAGAAGGCCACCATTGTAATCGACTCCATTCGTGACGAAGCCACCGCCGCCGCCCCCTCTTCCATAAATCGATCCACCATCGGTGCCGGTGTTGGTGGTCAAAGCATCAACTCCATCGGTGTTCCAGCTTCCCCAGCTATCACCATTACCTCCGCCAGCAACAATCAGAGGCGTATCATTTTCATATGCAACAAAGGTTCCACCACCACCACCTGCAGCGCGATTTACGTGTGAGCAGCTATCAACAAAGGCATCACCACCTTTTTGCCCAACCAGAATTTTAAGAACCGTATCTTTTGTCAGAGAAAATGTACCGATGATCTGTGCACCTTTACCCGCGATGGTATCCGTGCTGTCGGTTCCATCTCCACCACCCGCACCTTGGATTTCAATGCGATAGTCACCATCACTCGGCACAGTCCAATACTGGTAGCCATCGGTCACCGAAACCAAGCCCTCTAAAGTGGTATTTTGATAGGCCCCTTGACACTGGCTCAGTGATGGCCCATAGCGACCACTATTTCCACATGTTGTGAATGTAATCGTGCCCGCCCAATCCGCTTCAATGGTTGTCGAAGCGGAAGCCGGAGACCCATCATCCTCACCATCATTGGGGGTAACAATGCATACCCAATCCTCACCACTATTGGTTTCTGATGCGGATACAGTGCTGGTATTGGCTGTGCTGGTCGCACCGGTATAGGCAACACCATCGACCGTCCATTGAAACTGGTAGGAGAGACTATCTCCATCTACATCGGTCGCTGCGGCAGTAATCGAGCATACCAAATTATCCACCTGCTCGATGGGCTCTACTGGGCTCATGCTAACCGTTGGTGCCAAGGGCACGCTGTTCGATATAACAATACTCTCGGTCAAGGCTGCACTGCTCTGAAATCCATCATCAGCCGTCACAGAAAGGGTAACCGTCTCCCCTTTTAGAAAGAAGCTGCTATCGAGGATTTCAAGCGGACCGGATTGTACGGTATTTCCTTCCACTGCCCAGCTATATGTATAGCTCAGGCTATCTCCATCGAGATCGGAGGCGATAAGCGAAGCCATCAGCTCATTATCGGTATACACCGGATCTGGAGCCAATGAAAGCGAGGTGATCACCGGTATCGAATTGCTGATCGTCACGCTGTTTGTACCGGAATTTCCTTCCAGCAGACCATCACTTGGAGTGACGATACAGGAGACCTCTTCTTCTGCGGCAAATCCAGCAGAGAAAGTGTTGCCCGTCTCACCACTATCCACTCCATTTACCATCCAAGAATACTGATAGCTAACGGCATCATTATCCGGATCAATACTCCCTGATGGCGTACACACCAGCTCTGAATCAATATAGGCATTACTTGGGGTCACCCCAACGGAAGGAGCACTGGGTGCTCTATTTCCAAGGGTTACACTCGTACTACCGGTTATGGTTCCACCAGAGGGATCGCTGATCTCAACCGCACAGCTGATCTCATCATTTCGGGTGGATATATTGCTATCGAGCTGGAGAGTACTATCAGACCCCAAATTGCTATTGGTTGTACTGTTGGTCCAGGTGTACGTGGTAATTAGGCTTTGGTTATCAATATCTGTGGCAATCGGAGTACAGGTGAGCTGGGAGCTATTGTAAGCCGTCGCCGGAGATATACTCAGAGAATCGAGGGTTGGTGCTGTGTTCTCAATGATCACCGTGGCAGATTCTTCTGCCGTGGCACCGTATCCATCGGTCACCGAAACCACACAGGTGACACTATCGGAAGGCTGAACCATAGATGCATTTAGGGTGATGTTGGCTCCGGTTCCAATAATGCTGTTGCCATTTTTCCAAGCATAGGTTGGGGTCAGGCTTTCTTGGTCCGCATCACTCACACTACCCGAGCAGCTGAGAGCGCTGTTGCTCAGGATGCCGGTATTGGGAACAATGGTGGTATTTTGCACCTCTGGTCCGGTATTGGAGATCATCACCGAAGCGGTCGACTCGGCCTGCTCTCCCGCACCATCTGTGGCGGTAATGGTACAGGTGAGAATATCGGTTGGCTTGATAATCGAAGGAAAGAGGGAAAGAGATTGCGAGGTTCCCAGTGTGGTATTTCCAACCGACCACATATAGGAGAGTGTGACCTGCGTATTATCGGGATCACTGGCTATTCCTGTACAGTTCACAGTGCTCTGGGTGCCAATCCCGGTATTGGGAATAATGCTCGCCGGAACATCAAATTCGGGTACAGTCTCACGAACCTCGATCGAGATGCTTTCCGTATCGGAAGCACCATAGCTATCAGAGACGGTGAGCGTACAGGAGATCTCATCGAGTCCGGTGGCCATTGCTGAGGTCAGGGTGATGCTCGCCCCAGTCCCAATCACTGTATTGGTCGTAGTATTTGTCCATTCATAATCGGTCGTCGGGATTTCTCCTTCGGGATCCGTTTCACTCGAGATGCAGGTGAGCGTATCTCCGATCGAAACACTCTCCGCATTAAAGGAAAGCGAATCGATACTGGGAGCGAGATTACCAACAGTGGCAGATACCTGCTGACTCACACTGCTGCCCGAAGGATCCTCAGCACTCAGGGTGCAGGATATCACATCATTGGGAGAAGCATGGACTGTGCTCAAAATTAAGGTGCTCGACGTAGAGAGAACGGCAGACGTGGTCTGGTTCTCCCACAGATAGCTCTCCGTTATACTCTCCAGATCATCATCAGAGACCTCTCCCAAGCAGGTGAGGGTTTCCGATATATATGGAATAGATGGAACCAAAGACAGTGAATCAATGCTCGGATCGGAGTTAATGACGCCGATCACCGCACTGCTGGTGGTCGTATCGGTACCATCATCAGCACTATAGGCACACTGTATTGAATCTCCAGGTGATACGGAGAGGGGCTGGAGGGTGATGGTCGGCAGCGATCCAATGGCGACGCCGGTGTTCAAATTTGTCCACAAATATTCCTCGGAGAGACTATCTCCATCGAGATCCGTAGCCACACCACTGCAGCTTAGGGTCTGGGTCGTGGTCGCTTCGGTGGCATTGATCGTAAGACTATCCACACTGGGTGCGGTATTGCCAATCGCAATCGTGGCTTCGCCAAACGTGCCATCTTGATAGCCATCATTGGGTGTCACCCGCACACTCCAGATCTCCCCCTTCTGGGTATGCGCAGAAGAAAGAACATTGCCGGTATGAGAGGTAGAATTGCCATTCTGATACCAAGCATATTGGTAGGTAATGCTATCCCCATCGAGATCGGTAGAGCCGGAAGCCTGCACGACAATATCATCGGCTGTATCCAAGCTGTCATCGACAAATGTCACGGTCGGAGCGGTTGGGATTTGATTGATCCGCAGGCTGAGCAGGGCCGAATCAGAGAGCCCAGAGCTGTCCACCGCTGTAATGGTAATGGAGTGCAGACCCACACTCAGTGATGATGTATTGAGCGCCAGTCCCCCATTCGAATTCGCACCCTGCTGGGAAAAAACACCGTCGATATCCGATTCCCAGGTGATGGTGATATCATTGGGAATATCCTCTTGATCCTGTACAGAGCCAACAAATTGGACCAATCCTCCGGATTCAATCACGGCTCCATCGAGCGGACTATCAATGGTGAGCTGCGGTGCACTTCGGGTTTCCACCGAAAGCACCACCGAGTCAGAGCAAATCCGATCTTGTTCATCTTGGACGGTCAGCTGGATGGTATGTACATCAGGGCTTAAATCCCCATAGGATAAGGTAATCTCACCGGTGGAATTGACCAGACCGCTCCCGAGATCGCCATCTTTGTCCGAATGCCACTGAATCGCAAGCTCAGAGACATCGACCTCTGCATCGGAAGCGCTTCCTTCAAAGATGATGGTATCCTCCGTGCTGAAAATCTGACCGCTCTGTGGCGCGACAATCTCACAATTGGGTGCGGTATTCGGACCGCGCACCTGGATCAATATGGTTTTCTCCGTTTTCTTTCCAGACAGATCAACAACCTCCAGCACCAAAGAATGGCTGCCTTCAGAAAGATAAAAATATTCCTCAATATTTCCGTCTTCACTGGGATCCGAGGTCGTCGCCAGCACACCATCAATCGAGCTGGTCCAAGAATATTGGAGCTCGAGAGGCGAATCCTCTTCATCTTGAATGGTCGCTGAAAACAATATCAGCTGGTCACTATAATAGAGGCCCTGTACGGTGGGTGATGTGATATCTACGGTCGGAGCAAAAGTCGGTTCCACGGTAATGCTAACCTCATCCAAGCCCGCAGCCCCCTCAGGATCAACAACCTGAACTCGAACAAACTGCTCTCCCTCCGCAAGCGTGGCCTGACACTGTGTCGCCCCATCTAAGGTGGGAGAGACAGCGGAACAGAGGGTTCTCTGATCGGTATTCCACTCGACCAACAAAGATGCGGTATCGTCATTGTCGTCTTGCACCTGCGCCTGAAACAAAATTTCATAGCCGGCTTGAAAAATCTCGGTTTCAGAATGCGATGTGATGGTCACTGTGGGATTGCTGTTGTGAACCTTCACCGACTCTTCGGAAGCACAGGATAAAAACAGCAAAGCGGATGGGATGAACATATTTCCTCCAAAACAGACCACATAACGATGATCTACTACAGTCTTGACAATAGTATACTATTCACAGATCGAATACAAATGCTTTCCGGTATTGTGCTCAGGATCCATACAAAGTCCCACGCAAAATTCCTTTTCTTCAGACCTCGGAAACAACCAAAATCATGTACAAGCGGTAAAAACCGCCTCTTCTTGGACAAAAAAATAGATAAAACCGATTGCAGTTCCGATATCGAAGAACCATTCTGGACCACAATGCAGAGCTCGATGGGGATGCAGACAACCCACGAGAAAAGACTCCAAACATCTCATAATATCAACGAAAAAGATAGTCGGAATCAAAAGACATCATCGTTTGGGACTATTCATCATATGTTTCCAGTTCTTTTTCCAAATCTTCGTGGAGTTTTTGTGCTCGTCTTGCGAGGGAATTACGTTGTGCATCACTCAATTGCGTCATTTGGTTAATCGCATCTGTCAGCACACCAGGATTAAGACAAACCAGAGAATAGAACTGTGCATCTGGCTTGCTAATGTAATGTTTTTGGGGAATGGAACCGATGAGCGTTTGCTTGGAAAGAGACTTGGAAACGATCGCTGTCTCCTCTTCTGAAAAATTTCCCTCTGCTGTACCAACTTCATTTTCGTACGATGTAATCATACTTTCAACACTAGTTTCCAGCTGTTGTGAGAGGTCTGCTCGAGCTCTGTTCTCGGCAGTCGTCTTTGCTGCACCCATATTGCCACGCATTTTCGCGACACCAACACCACATAGTTCTGGTTGACTCAAAAACCATTTGGGCATCGCTGCTTCTGTTTTTCCCTTTTTCGCACACCCAATGTGCATTGTGAATAGAGCTAGGGGAAGGAATAGAACCGCTGTATTCATTTCTGATCTCCATATCAAAGGGAATATTTTACGAAAGAAGAGAACCAAGAATTTTTGTATTCACGCAGAACCCAGGTCGCTAAAAATCATTGTTAGGAGAAACATCGCTTTTGCTCTCGGACGGAACAAAGAATAGCATCTCTCCTTCTCCATCACGTCCGTACTGTGGAGTTTGCTGATAGTGTTGTTCCTGTGCAACCCGTAACACATTCGATTGAATATAGGGCCATAACTCTGCTGTGGTTATGATCTTATTGTTATCTATATCCGCTTCACCTTTTAAACCTTTGAGCAAGAAGTACGTAAAGAGTCCATGGGTACCATCTTGTGAGGTATATTCTTTGGCGGTTTCACCAGAGGCTCCGGCTGTAAACTGTAGTTGTACCTTCTTTGAAGATATCTCTTGAAGGTAACCAGGAATATCTTTTCGAAGAGGAATGGAGCGAGAGCTCAAAGCAAGACCGGAATAACACGCATCTGCCAAATACAAAATATGTTTAGACGGATAGCGAGAACGCAGTTCTTTTTGTATGGAAGACATTTCGATTCCTTCATAGTCTTCTTTGGCTTCCACAGGCATAAGGTAGCCCATGTTTTTTTGGGTACCAACACTTTGGGGAGTTCCGTGACCGGCAAAGTAAATGACGAATCGACTGTTCTCCTGTAAACCTTGCGGAATCTCTTTGTACAGTAGACGTTTAATCTTTTCGCCTGTTGCATCGCTGTCCAAGAGTAGATGGACTTTGAAATCTTGGGCTTCGAGTACTTCTGCAATCTTTTGGGCATCATTCACGGCGCCACTGAGATCAGGTAGGTGGGTGTAATCGTTAATTCCGATAACGAGGGCTTGAGATTGATTGTAAGAAAGAATGGGCTGGTCTTGTGCGACAGAAAAGGAGCGGGTTGTGGGCTGCGGTTGACCAAGGGTATCTTTCGATGTTATCGCAATCACTCTTTTTATATTCAAAACGTCATCATAAATCTTTTTGTCTAAGCGAGCCAACACGTACAAAACGTTATTCGATTCATCAAGGTGGGCTTTAAGACACCCGCTATTGGTTCCAACTCCCTTGATATTGGATTCCGTCTTCATCGTCAGATTTTCTTTTTCCTCTTCGGAGGTAACCGTTGATGAGGAGTTTATTTTAGCATCTACTTCCGTTTTGAGATACGAAAGCAAGTTTACACGGGCTCGATTACAAGCAGATCTTCGGGCAATCGACAGACTGCTTTTTATTTGATGCTCTCCAACCGCATATATCGCTTCCTTATCATCAAAGTTTTCGATGCCGGAAATATGTTGTGTCCATTTGGGTAGACTACTTTTAACAGGCTTGTGAAGACACCCGAGAAGTACGAAAAAGAGTAGGAACATGAGTAGTTTTCTCAAAAAACGTTCTATAATGCCATAAAACGGAGTATGAATTTCATATCTGCAAAAGCCGACTTCATCAAACTTATTTTGATCCATAGCGCTAATTATTTTCTATCATAATCACAATGGTTTTTTCATAAATGCGTAGAGAGTGTGAACGAGGACCCGACAAAAAAAAGATAATCCGAAGCGTCTCATTCTCTCCCTCCCCTATCGTATCTACCTCTACAGATGTAATGTTTTCATTTCCAAAACCAGAAGTGTCAAAAGCATTGTCCAAAGCAGCATCGCGAATATCAACTACGATCCCATCCGTTATTTCAAAGCTGCCAATAGCATTCGATAAAACCGTTCTATCTAATCGCAGCACGACTTTGTCTTTGTTTTTTTGAGTAGATTGTAGCTCTACTGTTTCTAAAGTAAGTTTCCTGGTCGATTGCTCATATGAGGAATTGTTTTGTGTACCTGAAGCAGGAGGGACTGTAGCAACTTCTCTGACTTCAAATAGATCATCTTCATTCTTGTTATCCAAAGCGACAATCGGGAAGTAATTCCGAAGTTCTCTTTGCATGACAAGGTTGATATGTTTTGATTCTGCCGCCTTATGAATTGATTTTTCTCTACTATTGCGATCAACACCTGTAATCTTGTCGTCTGCGATTGACAGTTCAAACTTGCCTTTGGTCTTACAGTCTTGGATGATGGCGTTGTATATCAAAGAGCATTCGGCCCAACCAAAAGGGTGGTAGTTAAGACAATTGGCTTCAATATTTAGCGAGATCGAGTGCGTGAGGTCTGCATCGCATATTTTTGCTGTTCGCACATTCAGCGCATTTCTTTGTAAACCCTTTCGGAAGGCTTCAACCAAAAGCTGCGGGGAAGAAAGTATCATCTCTTTATCTGTGGAAAGCTCTAAAAACCGTACATCACCGACGAAATAAAGACCAATCTTGATATCATTACGAATCGTATCTGCCGTTCGTTCCAATATATCCATGGATTTTCGAAATTCCATTTCAAGCGGAGAAGCGGTACCGCTAACACTCTGAATGATATAAAGCTTGGGAGAAATTTTCTTGAGAAGAGGGAGTGCTTTGTTGTACTGAGAGGAAAAACTCGTGGTATCACCCCTCTCATGATGCTTCTTGGCCTGTTTCGTCAGGTGTATAAATTGCATTACCAAAGGCTGTATCTCATCACCAATCACCTGAGCGGTTTGACTCTTATCTAAACAAGAGAGACTCCTATATACTCCATTATATTCTATTGGGTTAACGATCGTTTTTATCAATTCTGCATGATCAAAAGAACTTTGGACTTTTACTGTCTCTCGAAAGGATTCCAGCTCATTACTGTTCTCCTCCAACACGCCCTTAACACTTCGGGTTTCGTTAATGTACTCCATCATCATTTCAGTCTGAGAATTGATTTTGGATCGGATTTGTTCAGCGATCTGGACTCTTCCATTTTGAATGGATTGTTCACGAGTGGAACCGAGACCACGAGCAAAAAAGTAATCTTTTTCGTTGCAGTTTGGATGTATTATTGTAGCGTTATCTTGTAAAATAGCTGGAATTTTTGGGCTGCAAGCGAGGAAGAATAAGACCATGACCCCTCTTTTGTAAAGAAAAATATCAACTTGTGGGTTAATTTATAATTTATCTCTTTTCATCACAAATTTTTCCATACTCACGGTGTTGTATATTGAAAAAATTCGTCATGACGAACGGATAGCAAATTCGAATCCGCTTTTCCCATATATCAAAAGTATCCATTCCAGCCAATTTGATCAATACTTTTCTCGCTCACCAAATATCAGTAGGGAGAAAAACCCAAAATCACACGCAAAAATGACGAAGTATGTACGGAGAAATCTACGACGTCACTTGGCAGGACCTGCGGCGATCCTCAGAAAACGAAAATCCTGGGCGAACGGGTGTAGGCTTCATCACCTAAGCGGTTAAAAACACGTGCTCCGTCCAAAAACAAGGCAAAGCCTCCACCCCGATTGACGCGTAAGCTGCTTGACGAATCATAAGCAGGGTCGGTAGTTGAAGAACTATATTCTCTCCCCCATGAATCCCACACCCTTTCCAACACACTACCACTCATATCGTATAAACCAAATCCGTTGGCTTTCAACCGACCTGCTTCATTGCCAACCAACTGTATCGATGTTCTTGCCCGCATACTTGTACCCATCATCACTACGTGCTGCATACTCCCACTCTGCTTCGGTAGGCAATCTCCAACCTGTACAACCTCTATGGCTCCACAATACACTTGGCTTATCATCACTTCCGATTTGATAGCGAGATTCCAACCCTTCTCGCACACTCAGTTTGTTCGCCATGCGCACTGCATCATACCCATATCCTCCTGTACTTTTCTTCTTGAGGATCTTATCTTTTCCGCTTGAGCATCTCTCGCATCTGCTCGGCTGCTTCGAGCTCTGCGACCTCTACCCTTCGTGATATTGTATCGAATACCTCTTCTCGAACACCGCAATCGGTTTCCACTTGCTCGGCCCCACTGCTGAGTACCACCTTTAGTGTGGATGCAGTTCCATACCAGCCTTCCACTGCATCTTGGCACGGACCGCGATCTTCCAAGTCCAGCTCCAGGCAGAGCGAAAGATCTTCTTGCATCGAATTCCATGCCTTGGTCGCCTCTCCTTTCAATCGCGTCACCTCGGTTTCGATTCGCTTTTCTC
>Ga0163180_10001095_pt1 | contig 15517 bp, 11 predicted proteins | sample AtlANTMetagenome_2_FD_109647 | JGI IMG/M metagenome (GOLD analysis project Ga0163180, IMG submission 109647) | Marine eukaryotic phytoplankton communities from the Atlantic Ocean - Atlantic ANT 4 Metagenome | ecosystem: Environmental > Aquatic > Marine > Oceanic | place: North Atlantic Ocean...
TCGCCAGGATTCGCCAGGATTCGCCAGTAATGATACTAATGATAGTGATGAGAATAAAATATAATAACGATAATGATAATGATAATAATAATAGTGGTGGTGGAACACCTGCTTTTGGTGGTGGAGATGATTTTGGAGATTATGGTGATTATGAGTTTAACAAAGGTGGTATAGTAGGTATGCAAGAAGGTGGTCAAGTACCAGTAGCACCACCTCAAGAAGCTATGCCAATGCCATCAGGTCAACCTGCAGGGTTTGTAAATGATCCTTCAGCAGCACCTGCACCAGACAATCCTATGGATGCTATGCAGGGCGAAGGTAGACAAGATGATGTAATGGGTGAATTACCAGAAGGTACATTTGTTATTAATGCAATGGCTGTTCAATTAGCAGGTATAGAAAAACTAGATACTATGGTTGAAAAAGCATATGAAACTTTATCAGAAACTATGCGAGAAAAAGGTATAGATGAAAGTCTTGTTACTCAACTTGTAGGCAGTTCTAGAAGTAGAGCAGGTATGCGAGATAAAATGGTTGATGTAGCCGTGTCTAATGGTGAATATATTGTGCCACCAGAAATAGTCGGTGTTATTGGTGAAGATAAATTACGTAAAATAAACGACAGGGGTTTACGTAAACTTGAACAAAAAGAAAAAGAACAAAAACAAACTTTAGAAAGTGGTGGATTTGTTAAATTAGCAGATGGTGATGTTGTAAGAAAATTTACAGGATCATTTAATTCAGATACAGAACGACTAAAAAATATTAATGGTAAAACATTTGTAGTTTCTAAAGGTTCAGAAACAAAAACTAAACCTGTGTCTTCTTCACCCACATCTACAATGATGCAATCACAGGATCAAAAAGCAGATATTCCTAGTGATTTAATTTTATCTTCAGCACAAGATCCTTCAAAAGCTCCACCACCATCAGGTGCTAAACCTTTTTCAACAAGTTTAAGTGAAATGGAAGATTTAAATCTAATAAAATATAAATCAAAAACAGATCTTCCTAATTTAACAAATAAAGGTGCAGAACTAGATCAATCTATTATAGAAAGTAAAACTCCTACTGTAACAGGAAGCAAACCAACATTAGATGAATCAATAATAGAAACTAAAACACAACCTAAAGTTAAGAAAACAAATAATAAATCTTCAATGTTACTTACAGAACCTCTTGCAAGTTCTACTATTACAACATTGGAAGAACCTGCTAGTAAATATGCACGTAGTCTTAATGAAACTTTATTAGCAAATGATATTAAATACAATATAGATGAAGGGGTGCAAAGAGGAAGTTTTTTAAAAAATAACAAATTACCCATTTCTTTAGAAAAGAAAACTGAAATACCTAGAACTAAATCTGTTTCCAATATTGATGGAAAATCTGTTTTAGATTTTAAATACTATGATACACAAGATATTTTATATATACAAAAAGTAGGAGCATTATCTGATAATCCAGATCTTACATCAGCTATGCCGTGGATAATACATCCTAGAACAAGCAATGAAGAATTAGATTTTATTCAAACTCTTTATGATAGATCAAAAGCATCTATTGCTGTAAATGCAAAAAATCAAGGTGAAGCAGGAATGGTGTTAGATAATATTGTTAATACAATGCGACAATATATACAAAACTCGCCTTATCAATCTGTTAAAAGGTTAGGTAACAAGTACATAGATAAATTAACTCAAGGAATAACAGCACCTAGAACTCCTGAAGAATTAAAAGATGATTTTGATAATTTAGAATACTTAAGAGAGTTTGGAATAAAAGAAGACGAAAAATATAAAGATATTGTAGATAATGTTTTAAAATTTAAAAAAGAATATACAGATGCACCTCAAACTGTAGCTAATTTCTTTACACAAGGATCACAATCAAGTCAACTTCCTAAAAGATTATTTCAATCTCAACAACCTTTTATGCCATCTACTAAAGGTGGTTTTGATACTTCAAGACCTAGAGATACAGGACCTGATGTTCAAACATTTAGCGATGTAGGTGATTTAAGTGAGGATGATAGAAATTTTTCTAAAACAATTTTAGCTATGAGTGATAATGAATTAGAAAAATTATTAAATCCAAGTACTTTAAACAAATTACCACCTATACAAAAAAGAATAGTTTTACAAGAACAATATAGAAGATTAGGGTTTTTAGATAGAAAAATGCCTGTTACAAAATCTATTGCTGCACCAACAGCTAGTTTAGATTTAGAAAAATTTAAAGATCTTTCAATAGATCAAAAAAAAAATCAGTTAGCAAGTATAGTGCAGTCAGTAACTATGCCTAATGAACAACAAAATACATCTGATGGGTTTGTTCAATTAGCTAGTTTTGATGGTTTAACAGGTCCGGGATTATATGATATTGAAGGAGATTTTCCTGAAAAAATAAATGTTAATGATAATAAATTATTAAATTCTTTGTATACAAGGTTAATTCAAAAAGAAAATTCTTCTTATGATTTTGAAGCTAAAAGTAATAAAGGTGCTAAAGGTTTTGCTCAATTAATGAGTAACACTGTAAAAGATCCGGGAGCAGGTATTATAGCTTTATTACCTGAAAATGAACAACAGTATTTAAAAGTAGGTGAATCAGCTTTAACAAATCCTGTTGACAATTTACTTTTTGGTTTTTATTATTTAAAAGCTCTTTTACTTAGATATGATGGAGATGTAGCAAAAGCATTATCTTCTTATAATTATGGTTTAGGAAATACTGATAAATTAATAAAAAAACATGGTAATAAATGGGTAAGGAATTTACCAGATGAAACAGAAGATTATATTTCTACAATAAAAGGATATTTAGGACTTGCTCCTGAACTATCTGTACCAAAACCTAAACCAACACAAGTACGTGTCGGTGGTTTTGTATAAAATTCTTGACAAAGTTCATATACGTGATATAATAGAAATTAAGGAATACTCTACGCAGCTACTCCATCTCTATTGATGACCCTGCAGTAAGTATCTTCAATACCAACAATGCTACTCGTTATTTAATTCTTTATAACGACCCTGTGGAGGTAACATGACAGATCAGCAAGAAAAAGAAAATTCGACACCCACCCCTTACAAAGGGCAGTATCGACAAGAAGTATATCAAGACGATCCAAAGAACGCAGACGACATAGAAGACCCTGTACAAACAGCCACTCCTAAAAATCTAATGGGTTCAGAAAAGGAAGTTAACTACAAAAAGCGTTATGACGATTTAAAACGTCACTACGACAGAAAAGTAAACGAATGGAAGTCTACTGAGCAAACTCTAAAGGCAGAAAAGAAGTTAGGTAATACTCAACTTCCTAAAACACCAGAGGAATTAGATCAATTTAGACAAAAGTACCCAGATGTTTACGATGTAGTTCAATCTATTTCAACACTTAACGCAGAAAACAAAGTGAAAGAAATAGAAGGAAGGTTAGAACAGTTAACGGAAAAAGAACAAGATGCAATAGTTCGCACTGCTGAACAAGAGCTTCTTGCTATTCATCCAGACTTTACAGAACTAAGAGCAACTGAAGACTTTCAACAGTGGCTTGAAGATCAACCACCTAGTATTTCCGATGGTCTATACAAAAATAATACAGATTCCCGGTGGGCATCTCGTGTTATAGACTTATATAAAGCTGATCGCAACACACGAACAAGAAGACCATCTTCTAAATCTTCTTCTTTATCTGTTACAAAAACAACACGTACAGATACACCAAGTAGAAAAGAAGATAGACTTTGGACACGTGATGAAATTGCCAAGCTAAAGCCACATGAATTTGCTAAGTTAGAAGAGGAAATTGATAAGGCACAACGTGAAGGCAGAATAACATAACTTTTAACTAAATAAGGGAGAGTAACTGATGGCATTTACATCAGCAGCAGGTTACGCAAACTTACCTAATGGTAATTTCGTACCTCAAATATTTAGCCAAAAAGTTCTCAAGTTCTTCCGTAGAGCATCTGTAGTTGAAGATATTACAAATACTGATTATACAGGGGAAATTGAAAACTTTGGCGACACAGTCAAGATTATAAAAGAACCACAAATCACTGTGAGAAGTTATAATCGTGGAACTGCCGTAGCAACTGAAGATCTATTAGATGAGCAGATTACTATGACAGTGGATCAAGGTAACTACTTTGCATTTAAAGTAGATGACGTTGAAGAAAGACACAGCCATATTAACTTTGAAGCATTAGCAACTTCTTCAGGTGCTTATGCTCTTAAAAGAAAATATGATGCGAATGTTCTTGAAGCAATGACAACTGGTGCAGGAATTGCAGGAAACGCTTCAGATGAAGCAACAGGAGCAACTGTTACAAATAGTTCTCTTGGTGTTCATGGAACTCCTATTCAAGTTTCAGCTTCAGGTGACACAGGTCCAGATGCTGCGTTAAACTTGATCGCACTAATGGGTAGACTACTAGACGAAAACAACGTACCAGAAGATGGTCGTTGGTTTGTAGCTCCACCTTTCTTTTATGAAGCTCTTGCAAAAGCAGACTCAAAACTTATCCAAGTACAGATTACAGGTGACGATCAGTCAATTGTAAGAAATGGTAGAGTTTTAGATGGTCTTTTACATGGTATGAGATTATATAAAACTAACTCATTGGATGACTCTACAACTGGTACAGATGTAGTTAATCCCGGTGCAGCAGGTAAGTACTATGTTCTTGCAGGTCATATGTCTAGTACATCTACAGCTTCTCACATTTCTAAAACAGAAGTCGTAAGAGATACAGAATCTTTCTCAGACATCATCAGAGGATTACACATCTTCGGAAGAAAAGTCTTGAGAAAAGAATCTTTAGCTCTTGGCGTAATTAGCTAAGAGGAGATTGTATAAATGGCTACTTTTGATTTAACAACTGGTCAAGGTACAGGTCAAGTAGGATCTGCCACTGGTTTATCTAAAATGGTAATGATCGAAAAAGTTTTTGATGTTAAAAAATTCCAAGCAGCAGGTAACACTTTTGCTAATGGTGACATCATGCAACTTATAGATCTTCCTGCAGAATGTTTTATTCTACACGTAGGAGCAGAAGTTATAACAGCTTTTGATCCGGGTTCATCACTCGCTGTAGATATTGACGTTGCAGGTGGAGATGACTTTGTAGATGGTGGCGATTGCACATCTGCAGGTTATTTAGCAAAAGGAACTAATGGTCATGTTGACTATACTGCTGTTACAACATTTAGTAACAGAGTAACAGCAACTGATACAATAGATCTTACATTTGCTCTATCAGGATCAGCACCTTCTGTCGGTAAACTCAGAGTGTACGCAATTCTTATCGATATCTCAGGTAAGATTGAAGAAGATTTATTAAATAGTTCTTCTAACGTACAGTAAATAAATACATAGGAGCAGCTTTAGAGTTGCTCCTATACACAGGTTTAAAGAATATGTTTTATGGCAAGTACATACCTCACATTAGTAAACAATGTATTACGTGATCTCAATGAGGTTGAGCTTACCTCTAGCACCTTTACTAGCTCTCGTGGTATTCAAACATCTACCAAAGACTACGTTAACAGAGCAATAAGTGATTTAATAAACGCAGAACTTAACTGGTCTTTTACAAGAGCAGAAGGTTCTCTTAACATTATAGCAGGTAAACAACTTTACGATAAATCTGCTGTATCATCTTCACTAAAGTATATTGACTATGATACAATGTTTTTAGAACCAAGAGATTTTATTACAAATGGTGACTATGAGATAAGTGGTTCAGCTTCTATAACAGGATGGACAACTGTATCTGGTTCTCCTTCTGCTAGTTCTAAATTTGGAAACACGCTATTACTATCATCTGCAGTCGTTACACAGTCTGTTACTGATCTTGTTGTAGGTGAAGAATATAAAATTAGCACACAAATTACAGGTTCTACTGCTACTTTAAAAGTTGGTACAACATCTAACGGCACAGAAACAACAACAGCTACATTGACTGTTGACAATACAAATGAAACAGAATTTTTAGAAACATCTTTTACTGCTACAGCAACAACACACTTTATAACATTTGCTGAAACAGACGGTAACAACGCACATATAAAACGTGTATCTCTTATAGAAAAAGATGTTAATCCAAAGAAACTTGAATACATTACCTATGAAGAATGGAATGCAAGATACAGAGAACAAGATGCAATAGCTGATAAAAATAAATTTGACGTTCCTGATTTTGTATTTACAACATATAATGAAGAAATAGGTGTTAGTCCTATACCAATAAAATCAAACTACGTGTTAAAGTTTGATTACTATGTTACCCACACAGATCTATCAGCATCAACTGATACTTCTATAATCCCTACTAGATTTGAAACAATAATAACATCAAAAGCAAAGTATTACGCATACACCTTACGAGGTGAAATCCCTAACGCACAACTTGCTAAACAAGACTTTGACAATGGAGTTAAAAGAATGCGAGTTGAATTAATAAATCGTAAGAACTACATGAGAGCAGTCTAATGCCTGAACTTTCACAAACTCAACCCTTTGCATTTTCCTGTGAAGGTGGGTTAGTTCTTAATCAACCAACTTTTAATATGCAACCCGGACAAGCTTTAGAGTTGCAAAACTTTGAACCTGATATAAATGGTGGTTACAGAAGAATAAATGGTTTTAGAAAGTATATAAATCATATTGTACCACAGACATCAGCATCAACAGAAAAAGTTCTTATGGTTGCTGAGTTTGCTAATAAAGTAGTAGCAGCACGAGGAACAAAGATATTTAGTTCAGCATCAACTGAGCTACCTTCTGTTATTGCAGCAGATACAGCAATGACAGGATCAGGTACAATTACAGTAGATAGTACAACAGGATTTAGTTCTAGTGGTACTTTACAAATTAACTCAGAGATATTTACCTATACAGGTGTTACAGCTACAACCTTTACAGGTGTAACAAGAGCAACAAGTTCTACTACTGCAGCAGCTCATGCTACAGACGATGTTGTATCTGAAAGTTGGACAGAAAAAGATACAGGTAGAACAAGTGCAGGTAAATATAATTTTGAAAGATTTAACTTTGATGGTAATGATAAATTAATTGTTGTTGACGGAGCTAACGATCCAACTGTATTTAACACTTCAATTGCAGCAACAGATGTAACTGAATCGACTGTAGAGGGTGCAAAGTTTGTAACAGCTTTTAGAGAACATATGTTCTACGCAGGTATGTCTAGTACACCACAGACACTTGTATTTAGTCAACCTTTTGATGAAGATGCTTTTAGTTCAGGTAGTGGTGCAGGATCTGTTAAAGTTGATGATACAATAGTTGGTCTTAAAGTATTCCGTGAAAATTTATTTATCTTTTGTGCAAATAGAATATTTAAATTAACAGGAAGTTCGTTAAGTGATTTTGCCGTTGCACCTGTTACAAGAGATATAGGATGTGTAAACGGAGATACAATACAGGAATTTGCAGGTGACTTAATATTCTTAGGACCTGATGGTTTACGTACTGTTGCAGGTACAGCAAGAATTGGTGACGTTGAGATTGGTACTATTAGTAGAGTTGTGCAACCAGAAATAGATGCAAATATAAAAAACTCTAGTTTATTTGAATCAGTAGTTATACCAGATAAAACACAGTATCGTTTATTTTTTACAAATAGTGTAGATGCACAAAAAGATACAGATGGTTTAATATGTGTGTTAAAAGGACAAAACTTTGAGTTTAGTAAATTAAAAGGAATAAAACCTTCATGCACAGATACCTTTATAGATACAGGAGATGCTAAAGCACTTCACGGTGGATTTGATGGATATATACATCGACAAGAAAAAGGTGAAGACTTTGATGGTACAGCTATTAATGGTAAATATAGAAGTCCAGATTTAACTTTTAATGATCCGGGTATACGTAAATATATGCAAAGAGTTATTCTAAGTTATTCTCCTGAGTCTTCTATTAGTGCTGATTTATTTTTAAGGTATGACTATGAAGGTTCTAATGTGCCTAGACCTGCTGCATATCCATTTGATTCTACTAAAATTGTAGCAGTGTATGGATCAGCTACATATGGAACAGCAACATATGGTGGAACAACAACACCACTTGTTCGACAAGCAGTAGAAGGTTCAGGATTTGCAGTAGCACTAAGAGTAAATGATAGAGGAACAACAGCACCATATTCATTAAAAGGATTTGGTGTAGAATATCAAGTAGGAGCGAGGAGATAAATGGGAGCAACGTATACAAGACAGTCCACGTATACTGACGGTGACGTTATACAGTCAGCCGATACTAATGACGAATTTAACCAACTCTTAGCAGCCTTTCAAGCAAGTTCAGGACATACACATGATGGTACTGCTAACGAAGGTGGTCCTATAACAAAAATGCTAGGTACTTCACTAACTCTTGGTGATGGTACTTCAGGTACAGACATTACAGTAACTTTTGATGGTGAGAGTAATGATGGTGTTATTATTTGGATGGAAGATGAGGATTACTTTAAATTCTCTGATGATATTCTTATTAACGGTACTGAAAAGTTATACTTTCAGGACACTGGTACACATATTTTTAGTAATGCTGATGGCGATTTGGATCTTGTTTCTGATGGAACTAATGTGGATGCCATCAAACTTGCCAGTGCAGGTGGGATTACACTTGATGCAGCAGGGGATATAGTTCTTGATGCAGATGGTGATGATATCACTCTTAAAAATGGTAGTGCTACTTTTGGTTCGTTTACAAACAGTAGTGGTGAACTTGTAATTAAATCAGGTTCTACTCCTACAACTGCTATGACATTTAGTGGTGCTAATGTAACTTTTGCAGGTACAGTAACAATAGGTAGTGCAGGTATATCTGAAGCAGAACTAGAAATACTTGATGGTGCTACAGTTACAACAGATGAATTAAACATACTTGATGGTGTAACAGCTACAACTACTGAAATTAATCTTATAGATGGTGATACAAGTGCTACATCAACTACAGTAGCAGATGCAGATAGAGTTGTTTACAACGATGCAGGAACTATGAAGCAAGTTGCTGTTACAGATTTAGATACATACTTTTCTGCTACAACAAAAACATTAACAAACAAAACACTTACTACACCTGTTATTGCAGAGATTGATAACTCAGGTGATATTACTCTTGATGCAGGTACAGATATTATACTTGATGCAGATGGTGGTGATATATTCTTTAAAGATGCAGGTACAACATTTGGTAGTGCAACGAATACATCTGGTAATTTAATAATTAAATCAGGAACAACAACAGCATTAACTTTTAGTGGTGCTGACGTTACAATCGCAGGTGACTTGACTGTATCAGGTGATGACCTAACTATGGGTACAAATACCAGTGGTCATATTATGGTTGCAGATGGTACTAACTTTAATCCTGTAGCAGTATCAGGTGACGTAACAATAAGTAATACAGGTGCTGTAACAATAGCAAATGATGCAGTTGAAACTGCAATGGTTAATGATAATGTTATTACAGGACAAACTGCTGAAACTTCTATTGCTAGTAATGATGTTCTCTTAATTTATGATACAAGTGCTAGTGCAATTAGAAAGATTACTCGTGCTAACTTTACTGCAGGACTAGCTTCTTCAGATGCTATTAATACAATCGTACAAGATACAACTCCACAGTTAGGTGGTAATCTTGATACTAACTCACATAATATACTTATTGATGATGCACATTTTATTGCAGATGAAAGTGGTAATGAACAGATTATATTTCAAACTACATCCTCTGCAGTTAATCAATTTGATATAACAAATGCTGCAACAGGTAATGCACCTGAATTATCTGCAACAGGTGATGATACAAATATTAGTTTAAAAATAACACCAAAAGGTTCAGGACAAGTTTTACTAGATGGTAATGTTGGAATTGAATCAGGATTGATTGATTTAAAAAATGGTGGTTCAAGGTCGCAAATAAAATTTTATTGTGAGTCAGGTAATGCTCACGCACAAACACTACAGGCTGCACCACACTCAGAAAGTGCTTCTAACACTTTAACACTACCAAGTACAGGTGGTGATGTTGATTTAGTTTCAACAGCATCAACTGCAACACTTACAAATAAAACTTTAACTACACCTACACTAACAACACCAATAGCAAATGCAGGTATACAATTAAAGAATGGTGCTACTTCAGCAGGATTTTTAGAGTTCTTTGAAGATAGTGATAATGGTACAAACAAAGTAACTTTGATAGGTCCTTCATCTACATCAGATATTACTTTAACATTACCCAGTAGTGCAGGTACAGTTGCCACAACTGCAACTGCAGCAGATGAAGCAACAGCATTAGCCATAGCACTAGGATAAGGAGAAACAAATGGCAAATACATTTAAAGTAGTAACAAAAGCAGGAGTTACATCAGCAGATGTTATATACACAGCAGGTTCAGGAGTTACAGCTATTGTATTAGGATTAATACTTGGCAATACTACAACTTCTCAAATAACATCTACAGTATCACTTGACACAAATACAGGCAGTCGATCAGGTGCTAATGATGAAGCAAATCAAAAAGTAGAATTAATTACCAATGCACCTATTCCTGCAGGTTCATCGTTAGAATTATTATCAGGTAATAAAGTTGTACTTGAAACAACAGATACGATAGAAGTTACAGGGAGTGGTGCTACAGATGTTGCACTTTCAATTATGGAGATAACCTAATGCCTTATTTTGGAAATAATCCTTCACCATTATTATTAAATACTGTTGCTCAAAACGGCAAAGAGATGACACTTGATGCTGATGCAGATACAAGTATCACAGCCGATACTGATGACCAAATAGATATTAAGATTGGTGGAGCAGACGATTTTCAGTTTACTGCTAATACTTTCACAGCACAATCAGGTAGCACTATTGCTGCACAAGCATTAACTGCTACTACAATAACTGCAAGTGGTATAGTAAAGACAGATGATGCAACAGAAGCTACAAGTACAACAGATGGTTCGTTGCAAACTGATGGTGGTCTTTCAGTTGTTAAAGATGCTGTGTTTGGAGATGATGTAAAGTTATTAAGTGATTCTGCTGTTTTATCTTTTGGTGCAGATAGTGAAATAACATTAACACATTCTGCTGACTCTGGATTACTTCTCAAACACGCAAATACTGCTGATGATTCTTTTCCTACGTTAACATTACAAACTGGTGATACTGATATTGCATCAGGTGACGTACTAGGAAGAATTGCATTTCAAGCACCAGATGAGGGTGCAGGTACTGATGCGATACTTGTTCCTGTTAATATAGAAGCAGTTTCACAGGGAGATTTTAGTAGTTCTAATAACGCAACAAGTCTTATAATAAATACCTCCACTACTTCAGAAGCAGGAACAGCAGGTGATGGTGGTAAGTTTAGTTTTGTTGGTAATGGCGAATTTATAATTAAATCACTAGCACAGCCTGATGGTAATTATCCAGTATTAAGTTTTCAAACTGGTGAAACAGATATACAAGCAAATGATATTATAGGATTTCTAAGTTTTTCAGCACCAGATGAAGCAACTGGTTCAGATGCAAATTTGATATGTGGTGCTATAGCGTGTGTTTCTACTGGTGATTTTAGTTCAAGTGCAAACACAACACAATTAGAATTTAGAACATCTATATCTGAAACTGCAACAACAAAAATGTTAGTATCACCTGCAGGTGCGATTAGAACTTATCCTAGTTCTGGTGGAAATCATATATTTAATGATGATGGTATTGATGCAGATTTTACAGTTGAGTCAGCTAATGATTCTGCTATGCTTCACGTTGATGCAGGAACTGATAGGGTTGGTATTGGTACTTCATCACCCGGTTCAACACTTCATGTTTATCAAAACGCTGAATATGGTAATTATGCAGCAGATATACAACACGATGGAAATAGTTCAAACTATTATGGTTTAAATGTGCGTACAGGTACGGATGATGGTTCAGGAACAAACTATGCAATTACTGTTGCAAGAGGTGATAACTCTGCTCAAGGTTTTATAACATTCTCAGGTGGTACAGTTACTTATGGTGCATTTACAGCACATCACGAAATATCTTTGCCTGATGTTGATAAATCAAATGGTTATGACTATGGTACTTTACTTGAAATAGATAAAATTTATTATACTAAAAATAACGATGGAACTGACCAAGAAAGAGGAATACGTTATCTTGTAAAAAAATCTCAAAGTGCATATTCTAGAAAAGTTCTTGGTGCATACTCTGGTGATATGTTAGCTGTGGCTGATAAAGATATTCTGTACACGGAAGATGATACAATTCCAGATGGTAAAAAAGTTGGAGATGTAAAAACAGATGGTGGAACATACAAAGACAATCTTCATCAAGCATCAGTATTAGGTGATGGACATATTATTTGTAATGGAGAAAAAGGTAACATTTCTGTTGGTGATGGAATAACTACAAGTTCAACAGCAGGTGTTGGAATGAAAGCAGATAAACTTTGTATGATTGTTGGAATTGCACAAGAGGATGTTACATTTTCAAGTACAAGTGAAACTAAATTAATTCCTGTGCAATATGGTGTAAGACAATTTACACCTTGGACAGATTAGGAGGAAGCGTAGATGGGAAGAGCAAGAGATAGAGCAAGTGCAGACTTAAATGGTCAAGAGTTTATTCTTGATGCAGATGCTGACACATCTATATCGGCAGATACTGATGACCAAATTGATATTAAGATAGCAGGTGCTGATGACTTTCAGTTTACTGCAAACACCTTTACTGCACAATCAGGAAGTACAATAGCTGCACAGGCTTTGACTGCAACGACTATTACAACAAGTAGTACTATTGATGTAAATGGTAATGAACTTATTTTAGATGCTGATGCTGACACATCAATTACTGCCGATACAGATGACCAAGTTGATATTAAAGTAGGTGGCACAGATACAGTAGTAATAAAGCCAGATGAAATGATACTTCAAGGTCCTCACCCATCTTTTACTTTAACTGATTCAGATGACACTAATGGTGGTGGAATATTCTACAGTAATGGTTCACTAAGTGTTTCAGCCGATACTGGTAATACAGGTGCAACAGGAATAATAAGTTTTCAAATAGATGGTAATGAAGATGTTAAAATAGATGGTGGTGGTGACTTAACAATAAATGACGGCAATCTTGTTATTGGTACAAGTGGTCATGGAATAGATTTTAGTGCTACAAGTAATGGTACAGGTGTAAGTAATCAAAGTGAAATACTAACGGATTACGAAAAAGGAAATTTTACAGCAACATTAACTGGAACAAGTGGTTCAGCAGGAAGTGTAGCAGGAAATACAGGCACTTGGACTTATGTTAAAGTTGGTAATATGGTACACATTAATGGTTCTGTTGCCATCACTAATGTTGGAAGCTATAGTGGAACTGTACAAATAACTGGTTTGCCTTTTACACAAGGTGCAAATCATGGAATGGGTTTAGGTGTAACCTTTCATAATTTTAACAGTAGAAATGATGCTTCAGCAAATATTAAACCAAAAGTAAATGCAGGTACAGCAATTTTAGCTTTTACTAAACCTGATACAACTCCCCTTAACTATTCAGAAATAGGAACAGGTTATATTGGTGTCGGTGGGGTTTACCCAGATTTTGGATAAAATAAGGAACAATAAATGGCATATATAGGTAGAACAACAGACGGATTTGGTGTAAGACAAAGGTTCTTATTTACACCTGATGCAGGTGCTACATCCGTTAGTGGTACAGATGCTAGTGGTGCTACACTAACCTTTTCAGATAGTGTGTACATGGATGTGTTTCTCAATGGTGTGTTGCTCAAAGCAGGAACAGACTATAACACAAACACAGCTAACACGATAGCAGGACTAACAGCGACTGTAGCCAATGATGAAGTAACTGTATTAGTCTATGACATCTTTACAACTGCCGATATGGTCAGTGCTACAAGTGGTGGTACGTTTACAGGTAATGTTACACATAGTGGTACAGTTACTGTTGATGACACTACTGACTCTACATCTACTACAACAGGTTCTATACAGACAGATGGTGGTCTAGGTGTAGCAAAAGATTTGGTTGTTGGTGATGATGTATTATTAAAATCAGATGCTGCTGTAGTAAAGTTTGGTGCTGATTCAGATGTTACTTTAACACACGTAGCTGACACAGGTTTATTACTTAATAGTACAATGGCTTTACAGTTTAATGATGCAAGTCAGTCTATTAATGCACCAAGTGCTACAGTATTAGATATAAATGCAACAGACGAAATTGAGTTAAACGCTACGGCTGTTGACCTTAATGGTACTTTGGATGTAAGTGGTACATTGGCTGTCGCAGGTTTAACTACTGTTAGTAATGCAATTCAGTTTAATGAAGTTGTTAAACCAAGTGCAGGTGAAGCAGCTATATTTAGACGTAACACAGATGATAATTTATATATTCAAGCTGCTGATTCAGGTGGTTCTGATAAAGGTGTTCTTATCCTTGATGGTGGTCAAAATACTTTAGCTATGTTTGAATCAAGTGGTATAAATTTAGTTGGTGATATAGATATTGAAACTGGTGACATATTTTTTTCAGGTTCAGGAAAAGGCATCAATCTTGGTGTAACATCAAATACAGATAGCAACACATTAGATGACTATGAAGAAGGTACTTTTACACCTACTTTACATTATCAAAACACTTCTGGATTGACGTTAAGTTATGATTCCCAATCTGGAACTTATACAAAAATAGGTAGAATGGTTCATGTGTATATATCACTTCAAGCAGATATATCTGGAAGTTTAGTAAATGATAATATAGCATTCAGAGGTTTGCCTTTTAATGTTAGTGTTAATGGAGGTTCAACAGGTTCTGTAGTAAATATAACAAATGCTACTGGAAGTGGTGTTGATAAGACGTTTACATTACAACCATATGCTGCTGATTATTTATATATTTCAAATGCTCAAGGTAATGGAAATTATGCAGATGATGTTGGAACTGGAAGTAATGTATTATTTCAAGTAGCTACTTGGTACATTGCATCATAAAGGAATACTCTAGTGGATTGCTAGAGTTGGAAGCCTAAAAAGGAGAAAAATATGGCACAAGGTGATATAACCAAAGAAATAGAATACGATAAAATAGAAGTTGTACAAACATGGAGTATACAAGTTCGTAAAGCAACAAAGATTATGGAAGAACAGTCTGATGGTTCTAAGAAAGAACTAACTCGTTCATTTCATCGTCATGTTTTAGTACCATTTAGTTCAGTAAAAGGTTCTGATGATAAGTGGACACATACTGCAACAGACATAAGTGGTGAAGATGCTTCTGTACAAGCTATTGCAAATGCAGCTTGGACTGATTCAATTAAAACTGCTTACAAAACATTTAGAGAAAGTCAAGATAGATAATGGAAGTAAATCCAATACTATTTTGGAATGGACTACTAACACTCGTCATAGCACCTGCTATATGGGTGTTTCGTGGTATGTTTATGGAAGTAAA